>Ga0209253_10000009_pt1 | contig 127633 bp, 126 predicted proteins | sample FrelakmetBRP12BR_FD_187145 | JGI IMG/M metagenome (GOLD analysis project Ga0209253, IMG submission 187145) | Freshwater lake sediment microbial communities from the University of Notre Dame, USA, for methane emissions studies - BRP12 BR (SPAdes)... | ecosystem: Environmental > Aquatic >...
TACAACCGAATTATATAACTTTGTTCCCACAGCAATTCAAGGCGCATTAGGATGGACCGTCGCTCCTCCAGCAGCTACTGCAACCACCGCAGGTAAATATATTCTCTTACAGTGGGCAGAAAAAGTGTTGATCCCAGCTGGTTTAGGAACTTTAGACCCTGCAGCAACCAATTTCGAAGTAGATACGGATTTTGCAAATATGACTCAAGTAGAAGCAGTTTGGGCATCAGTCACCGGTGTTACAGATTTTACTAAATGGGATACTGGTGATACCTCATTAATTGCTCAGTTTGACCCCGATTTAACCACAACTCAATTCAATGATATAGTTGCATGGGTGGACACGCTTGAACCCGTAATGCAAGCAGGAGTCGGTGCGGAATTGGGTATAACTCCAGGAACAAATTTCTACCTTTCAGCATTATTAGGACAGTGGATGGAACTGGGTTTCCTCCAAGAAGAACCTCTTGTAGAAGGTTTTGAAATCGATTTCACTCCTGCTAATAGGTTAAGTTCCGCTGGAGCTATTGCACTTTGGACTCAGCTCAAGAGTGAAGAGGGTATAAAGAAATGGTATCGAGCAGTTGATGGGCTATTCGGTGCTGAGTATTATCAACTTAAAGCTGAACATGGATTAGTTGACGAACAGATGATGAATATCTGCGACTACCTTGAAACATGGAGGTCAGAAACTCTTTTCGCTTTGAATATTGAGGAAGAAAAAATATCTCTACCAATCTGGGGATATGATATCAAACAAGCATTAGATGATTTAGAGCTCTATCTGCCAATTGGTGGTGGAGTATTCGCTGTTGCTGGTGTTCTGCTGATTGCTCTATTTGCTCGAAAGAGGGCATAAACTGTAAACCATAAAAATTTTACCTTTTTTTTTTATTTCAGATTTTTCATCCAAAGATCTCTCAGTTTTTTGTGCAATTCAGAGTCGAATCTTAAGATGATTCTATCAACAAAATAAAATTTATCAAAAAGAACTGCAAAAAAAAAAGGAAAAAACTATAATTCGTTAATGTAATTCCATACGCTTCGCCCTATCCGCATTTGGGGGTTGTTTTTTTTCCCCCCCCAACAAATCGGCAGAAAATCGTGAAAAAAATCCGCTTTCAACGGCTCGGATGGATCAAGGCGATCATCGGTGATTCCGTATCAAATTATGGATTGAGGAAAATTATTATCCTGAGAGACGATGCGCAATAGTGTCCCACATCTCAGTAACATAGCTATCAATTTCTTTCCTTTGTTCAATGGTTAGTTTGCGAAATCTACTCTGAGGTTTAAGGTATTCATCTAAAGATTTGCGTTTACTCGGGTCTACTAACCTTTTACTTTCTTTGGATAATTCCATTTTCCCATTGGTGATTTCAAATAATGGCCAAAATCCGGTTTTTACAGCAAGTCGTCCAATTTCGATGGTTAATTTATTATCAAATCCCCAACCAGGAGGACACGGCGCGAGAACGTGGATATATCGCAACCCCTGCTCCCTCATCTCCTTTGCTTTTACGAATTTTGCAAATAAATCTTGAGGGTAGGATGCACAAGCGGTTGCAATATAACTCAATCCATGAGCTTCCATGATCATTGCCATATTCTTTTTATGCCCATCTTTTCCCTTGATCGGGGTTGTAGTAGTGATTGCCCCTAAGGGGGTTGATCCACTTCGTTGGATTCCCGTGTTCATATATGCTTCATTATCATAACAACAAAAGATCATATCTGTATGTCGTTCTGCGGCTCCACTTAAGCCTTGAATTCCAATATCTACTGTACCTCCATCACCCGCAATTGCTAAGACAGTTACTTCTTTGTCTTTTCCCAGATTCTTTAATGAGGCGACAATTCCCGAAGCGGACGCAGCTACAGTTTCAAAGGTGGTATTTAATACAGGGACTTTCACGGGGGTGGCACCTTGCATTCCATGCACGACCGTCATGCACGATGCAGGAACGGTTACTATGGTTTTCGGTCCCAAAGCTTTTAGGATAAATCGGTACACTAATTGAGGAGCACAGCTGGGACATAAACGGGTACCTGGTAGGATCATTTCTTCTTCTGGCATATCCATCAATTTTACTGGTTCAGTCATCGCTAATATCCTCCTTCCCGTTTGAGAAATTGCAATTTATCCAGCTGCAATCCAATAAAATCGGTTTGAATTGGATTTTCATTCACACTTTCCATGGTTAGTGCATCTTTCACTCCTTTTGCGATTTGCTGGTAGGTTATATCCCGACCGCCTAAGCCCACAATATAACCTTTAATGTCAGGTAGGGTAGATGTTTTATATAATGCAGCTTTAAGTTCATAGGAAAGCACGCCTTCCCATCCATACCCGATTTCGCGGTCAAAAACTACTGCATTGGATATGTTCTTGAATACTTCTCGCATATCATCAAAAGGGAATGGACGAAATACTTTTAAACTAACTAATCCCGCTTTTATTCCTTGTTCTCGCAAGAAATCTACCGCTAATCGAGATTCGGCTGCAACCGACATGACAGCAAATATTGCAACATCTGCATCCTCCATACGGTAGGTCTTATACACTCCATTACCGTATGATCGTCCAAAAATCTCGGTGAATTCTTGATGGGCTTTTTTAATCACGGATAAAGACCGTTCTAAAGAGCGCTGCATAGCAAATCGATATTCGAAATACCCAGGTGCATACCCAAATTCCCTTCTATCGGGTGGATCGGGAAGAGTTACTGGACCAACTCCCTTCACATGATCAAAATCAGTTAGATTGATATGGTGTTTTAGGGGGGGGAGAAATTGATCCACTTTCTCGATATCTTCCACCTGAACTGGCATTTGAGTGTGACTGAGAATATAACCATCATACGCACAGAATGCAGGTAAATAAACATTAGGATCTTCAGCAACACGAAATGATATGAGAACGGTGTCATAAATCTCTTGATTAGTTTCAGCAAACATGGTGATCCAACCACAATCCCGAGTGGCAAATACATCTGCATGATCCGTCCAGACGGACCATGGAGCGGCAAGAGAACGTGTAGCAATGCATAATACAACCGGAAGACGTGTTCCAGCTGCCCAAGGCAATAGTTCATACATGTAAGTTAACCCGTTTGCACTGGAAGCAGTAAAGACGCGAGAACCCGTTGCACTTGCTGCAATTACTGCGGCAATTGCAGATTGCTCACTTTCCACTTTGACAAATTCCGTGCCGGGTAGTTCTCCCGATTCCACGAATTCTGATATTTTCTCTACTACGGGTGATTGGGGGGTGATAGGATAGGCTGCTACAACACCAACGCGCGCACTTTTGCAAGCATAAGCTGCAGCATGATTTCCTTTTAGTAACATTACGCGGGGCATGATTTTGCTCCTCCTTCCTCGACATTTTCAATTGCATTATGGGGACATTCCTCGGCGCAGATTCCACAGCCTTTGCAATAATCATAATCAATGGTGGGAGGAATTCCACGAGACACAACCCCTTCCGGACAATATAACCAACATAAATGGCAATTATGGGTTCCCGTTTTTACTACAATGCATTTTTCAGAATGAAGTAAGGGACGCATGGTTCTCCAGGTTCCAGTTAAGCCTGCCTCGCCGATCTGTGGATATTGAATTGATGCAAGTATTTTTCGATGTGCATCCGGGTATTCTTTATCTTCCATTTAGGATTTACCTCCTATAATCTTTCCTTTTCGGATATCAATATTTTCCAAAGCAATTTCAGCAACTTTATTATTAAGTGCCCCTTTTTTCTCTCCTAATTGCTCTACAATGGCTTCTTTGAGGTATTTTAATTCTAGCCCTTTGAATACTTTAGTAAGTAACGCAATTGAGGGGGTGTTTACCATTGGGATTCCTCCAACCACTAAATTGTTTTGGTAGCAATAATGGGTGACATTGGAGACTACAACAGTTTTATCATCAGGAATATTATAGAGATCGACAATTTCTTGGGCACACTTATCGGTATTTAACACAAACGTACCGTTTGGTTTAATGCTATTCAGAAGGTCTTCAGTTAATATGGTTTCATCAATTACAATCAATATATCTGGATTATAGATTTGTTGTCGAGTCCAAATCATCTCATCCGTGCTTAGTCTGGTGAACGCATGCACGGGAGCTCCCCGACGTTCGGTTCCAAATGTGGGAAAACTGCTGACATCCTTGAAATTGTTGCTCAGAAATGCAGCTTGTGCAAGGATCTCCGCACCAGTGACCGCACCTAGTCCACCACGACCAGAAACCTTAATTTCGGTGATCATAGCAACTTTTCATCTCATACTACTCAAAAATCAAATGGGATAGATAGTAGTATTAACGTGAGTATATATAAAAATTGGTTGGGAATAGAATCCCATCCGTTTATTAATTAACTATGGAAATTTGCACGGTTTTGTGATATAGATCAAAATCTATGAGAAGTTTCTCTAGGATCTGCTTTGGGTGCTTTAAGTTTTTTACCCTTGATTAATTTAAGGGCAAATTCCCTTCCCACATCGCTGTATCAAATGTCCCCGCCCCTGATTTACTAAATTGGCAAATGTGATACAAATTCTTTACCGGGGTGGCATAGGGAAGATTTTTAGTCCAATAAAGGGAGATATGCCCCCAAAGCTATGTTGCTTGACATTTAACCGTTTTTGAAGTCATCGGGTGTTAAAATTACTTTCATTTTATTGCTTTCAGATAATCCGGGAAGAATTTTTTCCGCTTCCATTTATTATTAGAATTAGTCAGCGAGATCTCCATAAAAAGAACAGCACAAAATTTTTGATTGATAGAACTTAATCTCCCTTTCTCACAATTCCCGAAAAGGAGCGAAATTGACTGAAAATTTTAGGATCTCCTTCAAAATGGGCAAAAACATTGACATCTGATGCTGCTTTGGGCTTATTGGATGTGCTGACTGGAGTTTTTCCGAAGAAAATGCAAAATCCCGAACCCGAAATCCAATAAGCAATATCCCCAACTTCTACTTCCAGTTGAGAATTCTCAGACTTGATTGAAACTGGAATCCCCCCATAAAGTTCTTCGCCCCATCGGGATAAATGTAACTCTAATGGCAAACTCTCCCAAATTGCTTTACAAGTTTTAGGATTCTTCTCAATCAACAATTTTGCCTTAATTTGTCCGATTTTCTCATTTTCGATAACAATATATTTCATGCTATATCTTATCCTCTTGAATTTTTTTCAATTTTTTCGTTAGGTTCGTTAATTTCTCAAGCGCTGATAAAGGAGTTGTATTATTCACGTCTATCTTTTGAAGTTCCTCAATTACCTCGTCGTAATCTCCTTTGGTAATTTCAGGTTGTTCTAAAGGAAACAAAATGGTTTGGACTGCTTTTTTCTTTCTTTTCTTTTTTACTCCTAGTTCGGAGGTTTCCTGGGATGGATTGATTACCGTTTTATCAGTAGATTTCGTTTCGAGCTCTGAATGTTTGCAAGCATAATCAGTCTCGACTAGTTCGAAAGATCTCTTAATAACGGGTTTTGGAATTCCTGCCATTGATGCAACATGAATCCCATAGGATTTATCTGTCCCTCCAGGAGTGAGCTGGCGCAGGAAAATCAAATTCTTACCCTCTTCTCGAATAAGAAAGTGGTAGTTATTAATTCGATCAAGGTCTAATTCCGTCAACTCATGAAAATGCGTGGAAAATAACGATTTTACCCTCATGCCATGAAGGCGTTCTAGAACTGCACGTGCAATTGCACGACCATCGCTTGTGGATGTGCCTCGTCCCAATTCATCTATAATCACAAGACTTTTTTGTGTGGCATAATGAAGGATCTGAGCGGTTTCATTCATTTCCATGAGAAATGTGCTCTGTCCATGGACTAAATCATCAGATGCTCCAACACGGGTAAATACTCGATCTACTATCCCAATTTCTGCGGAATTTGCAGGAACAAAACTACCAATCTGTGCTAAAATCGTAATGAGTGCAACTTGACGCAGATACGTGGATTTTCCTGACCAATTCGGTCCGGTAATTAGTAAAATTTGCTCTCGATTACAATCAATATATGTATTATTCGGAATAAAGGATTCAGTCAAGTTTACATGTTCGATTACAGGGTGTCTGCCCTGTTCGATGATAATTTTATCATCGTTAGTGATGATAGGACGATTATAATTATTTTCTGCAGCCACCTCACCTAATCCGCACAAAATATCCAATAATGCAATTTTACTGGCATCTTCTTGAATATATTTCGTCTGCAAGGCAATTTCTTCCCGTATCTTAGAGAACAATTCATATTCTACGTCATTAATTGTCTCCTCTGCGTTCAGAATTTTTATCTCGATTTCTTTCAGTTCTTCCGTTTGGTAGCGAGTGGATCCCTTCAATGTAGAGCGTTTCTGGAATGTGGCGGGTATTTCAACGGATTTTGCTGCATTATCCGTGATTTGTATAAAATACCCCAAGATTCGATTGAATCCGATTTTAATGCCTACCGATGCTCCAAGGTTCTCCTTTAACTTACTCTCGTATTTGAGGATCCAATCCTTACCACTTTTAAGAATTGTACGCAATTCATCCACGCGAGGATCATATCCGTCTCGGATGATACCCCCTTCCGTAATTGTAGTGGGAGGATCCTCATTGATTGCAGATTCAATTAGGTGTATTTGAGCTGCGTAATTGTGAAAATTCAATAAGGATTGTAGAGGAGACAACTCAATTTCTCCCAAAACATGCGAAAGGGAAGGAAGGATCAGCAAAGCATCTTTAAGATTAATAAGATTTCGAGCATTCGCAGTTCGGACATAATTGATGCGGGATATAGTTCGTTCGATATCTCCAATTTGGGAAAGGAGTTCGCGGATGTCATTTCGAAGTAATGAATCTCGTTTAAATAGCCCTACCACATCTAACCGTGCATCAATGTTCTCTTTTGATAAAAGAGGTTGCACAACAAGTTTTTTCATCAGGCGATTTCCCATCGGAGTTCGGGTACGATTAATAACGGAAATCAGGGTACCTTTCTCCGTACCATCCCGTAAGGAACGCAATATCTCCAGATTGCGCTGTGTTGCTGAATCCAAATGCATTATTTCCCTTTGAATATATTGGGAGATTTTTGTAATATTGGATAATACAGTTTGTTGAGTTTCACTAAGAAACGAGATTAAAGCTCCTGCAGAGCTTACTGCAAGTTCCATTCCGTAGATTCCAAAACCTTCTAGAGAGTGGATTTGAAAATGTGTAGTTAATGCTTTGTGAGCATTATCAAATTGAAATGCATATTGATCATATTCCTTTATTGTTAGATTACATAGATCCTTCAATTTAGTAGTAAATTCACTATTTTTTATAAGATCCTTAGGTAATATTGCTTCTACAGGCTCAAATCTGCTAATAAAGGAGAATAAATCATCCAATCCGTTGATTCCATCGAATTCCGTGCAAAAAAAATCTCCACTGGAGATATCGATAAAAGCAATCCCATACATATCTTTTACATTGGAGATTGCCATAAGATAATTATTGGTATTCGCTTCAAGCAATTCATCATCAATCACCGTTCCAGGAGAAAGGATCTGGGTTACTCCACGTTTTACAAGGCGTTTATGGTTTTTAGCTTCACTTGGGTCCTCAAGATGATCGACAATAACGACTGTTTCGCCTTGCTTGATTAAATGTTTAAGTTGGTGTTTTGCTTTGTAGGGGATACCCGCGAGAGGATAACGATTGGGTTCTGAACCTCGTTTCGTCAAAGTTAATCCAATTTTATTGGAAACTATTTTGGCATCATCGTACATGAATTCCAAGAAATCGCCAACTCGGTAGGCTAAAATCCAGTTAGGATACTGTTTTTTTAATTCCAACCAGTGTTGCAGCATCTCGGGTAATTCACTGGGATTTAACTGTCTCCAATCCGATTTCATAGAAATTCTCCTCTAGTGCTTAATAGTATTTGAAAGTTCATTTAAGAAACATGCTTATCCCTTTAATAATAAAGAGAGGAGATCAATGTGAAATCACGGGGAGTAGGGTTAGGAGTAATATCTGATTTTATTTCAAAATGCGATTCTTTTTAGCAACCTGCTCCAAGATCTCGATTGCTTCGTCAATATCTTCCTCCGAGTGCGTTGCCATTAAACTTGTGCGAACGGTAGCTTTTGGTACAGCGGGAGGAACCACGGGATTTACATAGACTCCCGCATCTAGCAGGTCTCGGTTGAAGTACAGCATTTTCATCACGTCACCGATGATAATAGGCACTACAGGTGTTATTCCAGGTAACGTGTTGAATCCTGCATGTTCCACTCCATGGCGAAATCGAGCAGTGTTTTTCCGAAGCTGTGCTCGTAAATCATCCGCTTTATAAAAAATCTTCAGCGCTTGTAATGCAGTTGCTGCCGCAGAAGGAGGAATCGCTGCACTAAAGATAAGAGAGCGTGCATGGTGTCGTAAATGTTCGATCAATTCTTCATCTCCGACAACAAAACCTCCAATTGAAGCGAAGGATTTGGAAAAAGTACCGACCACTAAATCGACTTTATCCATTAAGTTGAAATAACCCACACTTCCCTCCCCATGATGTCCCATGTGTCCGACTCCGTGTGCATCGTCAATAATCACCCGTGCATCATATTTTTCCGCCAGCTCAACGATGATGTCAGTTTGTGCCAGATTTCCCTCCATTGAGAATACGCCATCCGAGATCACCCAACAATTTCCATTATCTTTATTTTTGCATCGTACTGTTTCCAAATGCTTTTCCAGATCTTCCATGTCATTATGCTTATATACGATAGTTTCTGCGGGAGATAACTTGCATCCGTCAATAATAGAGCCGTGATTCTTCTCATCACTAAGAATAACATCGTTTTTTGCCGTAATCCCCGATATTACACCTAAATTGGCTTGCATGCCCGTGGAGAAGCAAATAGCTCCTTCTTTACCCATAAATTTCGCAAGTTTTTCTTCCAGTTTCACATGAAGATCCAGAGTTCCATTAAGAAATCGTGAACCCGTACAACCTGTTCCATATTTTTTAATTGCATCTATCGCAGCCTTTATCATTTTTGGATGATTGGCAAGTCCTAAGTAATTATTAGAACCGAGCATAATCGTTTCTCGGTTGTTCATCATTACTCGTGGTCCTACTTGAGTGGATAATGGGACAAAGTACGGATAGATCCCTTCCGTTTTAGTGTAGCGAGCCATATTGACTTTTGAAGAAACCGGAAAGGGTTTTTTGGAAGTTCGTTTACTTACCCCGCTTTTAATAGATTCATGAGTGGTTTCGGTCATGCCTAACAGTTTTGTAATTTGATTAAGAAGAATTCAATTTGTATAACTGTCTTACTATTGAAATGGAGTGCAATAAAAACCATTGCACTTTAAAAACCATCTATACGGGAGTTTTACTACAATTTTTGCATGAGACGAGAGAAATACCATATGATAGAGCTAAGAAGATCTATAAAATTCACCTGTTTTTATTTTTCGGATATAGAAAACATGAAACCGATTAGAGAGCTTTATAAAAAGCAACTTGAAATGAAATATCAAAAAAGGAAGATCGTAATAATGTCTTCAAAGAAATATGGGAAGACAAATGAATTGGTATATAGATTTATTGAATAAACGATAGAATATCTTGAATTTTTGTGATCTGATGATCTACTAGGTGTTTCTGTTCCTTGGGTAAAGTAGCACCGGTAGGATGAAACCACACAGTTGTTAATCCGAGTTTTTTTGCAGGTTCCAAATCTTTTAGAACGTTATCTCCTATCATCCATGAAGTTGCAGGGTGAATACGTAATGTACTGAGTGCATACTGGAATATTTTCAAGTTAGGTTTGCTTGCTCCCACTGTATAACTGAAGTAATAGGCATTGATCCATTGATGCAATCCTATTTTTTTAAAAATGCGGACATATATTTCTTGGGGTAACCATGCATTGGATATAACTGCTATTTTTATTCCGGTCCGACGAATGTGTAGAAATGTATCGGGAATACTCGGATCCACCCATACATGATCGATAAATCCTGAGTAAAATTTTTCCAGTAACGTGATTTTTTGATTGCTCCGCAATTTAATTTTGTATCGGGATAAAAATGGATCTAAATATTCATTGATAGGGATTTCGTGCTCTAAAGATAGTCGACGCACAAAAATTTCTTCCAAAATGGGGAGAAATTCTTTTTTTAGCACTTCAAAATTAATTGCGGGATTATATTTTGAAAGTACGGGAACCATCATGTTAAGTCCGATGTCATATTTTTCGGAATCTGCGGGACCACGATGAAAATCAATTAAAGTATTCCCCATATCAAATAGAAATGCTGTAATCATAGGATAGTTAACTCCTAAGTACCGAGAAAAAAGAATTTTTCTTCTCTTTATATTTGGATTGGGAAATGATATACAGTTAATAATAATAAATTAATGTAAATTTGTAATGATCCTACTATGGATTTATCATCTCCTCGAAGAATCAAGGAAATCCAAGATTATCAGAAAATTGCTGCAGGGGAAGTAATAGAACGACCAGCTTCCGTAGTAAAGGAATTACTAGAAAACAGTATTGATGCCGGAGCAACCAAAATCACCATAAATGTCAAGAATTTTGGTAAATCTGAGATTCATGTGATCGATGATGGCTCAGGGATTCATCCTGAGGATGTGGAACTAGCATTTAAGCCACACAATTCTAGTAAAATTCGATCAGCGACTGAGCTAAATTCTCTTCATTCCTTGGGATTCCGAGGTGAAGCCCTTTTTTCGATCGGTGCTATCTCAAAAGTGGAACTGATCACAAAAACGCATACGGATTCCCTTGGAGTGAAAATAGAACTAGACGGAGGAGTAGTAAAATCGGTTCAAAAGATAGCAGCGAATCCCGGCACCAGCATTAAAGTGCGGGATCTATTTTATAACACTCCTGTTCGGTATAAATTTCTAAAATCTGATCGCGTTGAACTGGGTCACATTACGGATATTGTTTCTAGATATGTAATCGGGTATCCCACAATCAATATCCGATTACTACACGATGGAAAATCCATCTTTTCATCTCCAAGTTCCACAGACTATCGCAATGCGATTTTTGATGTTTTTGGGAAGGAGTATGCAAAAAATAGTTACCCATTTTCGTTCAAGCACAGTTTATTTGAGATACGAGGTTATCTTGGAGATCCAAAACTTGCACAAGCTACTTCACATTCCTCCACTGTGTTCATAAATCAGCGATATGTAATATCCACTACAGTGCAAGAAGCTATGCAAGAAGGATATAAGGATTATATTATGATCCATAAGTATCCATTTTATGTGGTGTTTTTGTCTGTAGATCCCTCGAAAGTGGATTTCAATATTCACCCAACCAAGAAGGTAGTTAGATTTGAGGAAGAAGAAGAGATTTTAGTTGCATTGAGGGAGGGAATCCGGTCTACTGTTACTGCATTGTTTGGTCAATCCTCCACCTCTGCCCAGCTGGATCAATCAGTTACTGCTTCAGGAAAAACCATTGAAGAATATATTCAGGAAAAAACTAAAAGTCTAGAGAAAATCGACTCTTCCTATGAATCCCACGATATAGCATCTTTTTCCTCGCATGAGATGACAAATATACAGCTGAAATCCCAAAAGATCTCCTCTAAGAAAACTAAACCCATTCGATTAGAATCTGTTGTTCCCACTTTAATACCTCCAAAGCCAAAATTTTCTCATAGAGATGATTGGATTCGTTCATCTACATTTCCTAAATTGCGATTAATTCCTGAGTCTGGTCAATTAAATAATGTATATTTTGTGTTTGAGGGAGAAGATGGTTTTTATATATTGGATATGCATGCAGCGGATGAACGGATCAATTTTGAAAGGGAACAAAAAGCGTATCAAAGTGGAGGAATGACAAAGCAACGCTTGATTGCGCCATTAACAATTGAAATACCCATTAACAAGAGAGATTTTTTGCTCGGAACACTCGTCGAGATAGGTAAATTTGGATTTGAAATAGAGCATCTTGGTGGAACAACTTTCGCGGTTCGCACAATTCCTGCGATTTTAAGAACCGTTGAAGAATCCTCCATATTAGCGGATATGTGTTTGGAAATCATCCAAATGGGTAAGGAATCTTCCTTCAGTCAATCCGTAGATAAAATCATTAAATATATCGCATGCCATGAGAGTATTCGGGCTGGGGAGCAAGTAACCGATCCTGCATTGCCAAAACGTCTTCTTATCGAATTATCTGAGTGTGATAATCCCCATCACTGTGCACATGGACGACCAACAATGCTATATTTCAGTTGGAATTATTTAGAAAAAGAGTTTCATCGGTAGGAAAGTAAAATAACAAAAGGGATTAAAGTCGGGATACCATTTCCACTTCCACGCGCTGGACCCATTCTAAGGATTCCATTGCGTCTTCAACAGGTTGAGTCCCACCTTCTGTTTCTTCAGGTATCATTACACGGATTTGTATAGCTTTCAAACCATATGCAATAGGGACCGTTGTAGTCTTTTCAATGTAGGAATTAAGTGGAATCAAGATTTTCCGTAAGCTATCCACAAATTTTTCCAATTGTGCATCCTCATACACATCATCGGGGAGAACTTTTATTTGAGCTATCACAAATTTTTGCTTTTTTATTTTGTGCTTAATGACGGTGTATTTTACAGCAAGTAGGATATCATCTCTAGTTACTTTCTTCCGTTTCGCATGTTGGGCATACAATAATGCTTGTTTAGTTAATTGGGTCGCTGCTTGTTCAATATGGTCAATTAGTAGGTGAACCGCATCTTGGGCTACCAATTGGGCACCGTTCTGTTTCATCATTTGTCTGACAGGATTTCGAGCAAAAGTTAGATTTTTTGTCATGGGATTTTACTTCCAGTTAATTATGGACCTTCAAAAGTACACTTGGGGCATTTATAAGAACGCGCAAATACTCTGCAACGCTCACAGCGATAAATCCTGATATCTCCACAATTGGGGCAAGAAAATGACACGCCATTTTCATATGGCGCTAGGTTTTTACCACATCCATTACAATTGGCTTGCTCATATGACATTGTTAATCAATCTTTGGAATTAATGGAACTTAGAATAGTATGGGTGCGGATAATATTAGCTTATTTACAAACTTTTCGTTTGCAGCTTTGAGCAAAGTTAAACATATAAAGGATATATAGAACAACATAGATATAGATCACATCAACAGTGAATTGTGGAACCATGTCGTTCAACCGCACGATGAAGTATTTTAAATCTATACGCGCATATGTGGAGTGCTTAATCTGCAAAGAAGTAATTACAATCGATATCGATAAGGAAGAGATCCGAAATGGATTGAAATTGGGAGGAATGTATATTTACAAACACCGTCATCTGAATAAAAACTCCGATCCAACGAATCCAAATGATTATTCGAACATAGAGCATACTACCGCTGTATATATAAATCAAAATCACGAAGTCAAGCAAGTAGAATCCTTCTATGGAGAATCTGCACTTGCTTTGGAATCCCTTGATGAAGGAACACGAATTCCCGTGTGTGAGAAAGAACTCCAATCCATGTGGGTGCAATTGGGAATGGTTAGTCCTGAAGAATATAAAATTCTCCAGTTATGCGATGGAGACCATACTCTTGAGACGATTTCAGAAATTGTAAGTATTCCACTTACCGAACTAGAACAGAAAATCGATAATCTTCGAGAGAAGGATCTAATCTCTATTGTGGTACGAAGAAAATAATTTATCATAGGATTTTCCCTCCACTCTCTTTTTATAAAACCTTTGAAGATATACATGCGATCTATTTAGTCCGAGTGAATTTTTGAGATATCTTGAGTAATTTGCATTCTTGTGGTGTTTATGGAAATAATAACTTCATTTAAAAAAATCGAGGAGAATTCGAACAATGGGAAATATATTGGCACGATCTACAGTTCTCCTAAAGATTTATCTCCCAACACCGATCATTTCTTATTCATTATTGACAATAAAACTAATATTCCCATCGTTCGCCAAGGTATGTTTTGTTCTGCTCAATCAGAAGAGGGAATGGTAATCGGTCGAATTGAAGAAATTCATGTGAGTAATGAATACTATGCGAATCCCCAAACGGTAAAGAATTTTGATCAAGGGTACCTGTCCTGTATCAGTAACTATTTTCCCAGTGAGAAATGGGAAGATTTCTTAGTTTATGTGAAAGTCTTAGGTGTATTTCCGAAACTAGCTTCACGTCTACAAACTAATCACCATGAATTTGATTCCATTTTAAAAAGGAGTTACTTTCCTGTAAATCCAGGGGAAAAGGTACAAATCGTTCAAGGAGAGATGCTCGAGAGTATTTTGGGGTTGGATAAATATGGTCTAGCTCTGGGAACCTTAGAACACTATGATACTCCAGTAGAAATTAACCTATCTCGCTTAATCAACAAACATACAGCAATTTTAGCCATGTCCGGGGCGGGAAAGAGTTATTTGGTTTCAATATTATTGGAGGAGCTTCTTCAGCGATCAAAAACCAACCAAGGAACACCCGGGATTTTATTATTCGATGTGCATGGGGAATATAAGTTTTTTACCGATCATAATAGTCCCGAAAACCAAAATTACGCTAAATATACTACATTATATGATGCAAAATATTTGCAAATTGGGACTCCATCACTTTCTGCCTATGATTTCGCAAAATTTCAACCTAATTTATCCAATGTACAAGTTCGAGAACTCAAAAATATCCTAGATAAACTTAAATATGAATTAAAACGTGACAATTATACCATTTCAGATATCATAGGAGTGCTGGAAAGGGAAAATGGAATCAACCAAAAAGTGAAAGGTACCCTAATTGGGTGGTTGGCAGATTTAGAACGAATGAGCATTTTCTCAGATAAAAATTATCCCATCCTCCGAAAATTAATTCAACCAGGTCGATTGAACATTGTAGATCTCTCCGCTCTTATCTCCATCCGCAAAAAACAAATCATTGTTGCCTATCTCATGGAACAACTCTTTAGCATGCGAAGAAAGAATGAAATTCCTCCGTTCTTGATATTTATTGAAGAAGCTCATCAATTTGCTCCGGAACATTCTATAGATAAAAGTGCTATCTCAAAATCGATTATTGAAACTGTGGCAAGAGAAGGCAGGAAATTTTATGGACAAATCTGTTTAATTTCTCAACGCCCAGTTAAATTAAGCAATACAGTGTTAAGCCAGTGCAATACCCATATTATCATGCGGATCACAAATCCCTATGATCTCGATCATATTAAGGAAACCTCGGAAGCACTAATTAGAGAATCAACTCGGATGATATCAACATTACCTACGGGAAATGCTTTAATTTTAGGAACAGCAACAAACTTTCCGATTTTTGTGAAAATACGGGCACGAGTATACAAAAATACAACTGATTCAGATGATTTAGAAAAAATCTGCTTACAGTATTCTGAATCATGAATCATCATGATTGTTTAAAGTTGCAATGAAACTTTCGTCGATTGGAGCATCTTTTCGAAGAGAAATCTTATACTTATTTTGGCTTAATCGAATTACTTCGATTACCATTGACACTTCAAGTGCAAATAATGATTTATATAATGCATTTCGAGTCACATCAGAAAAGTTCGCTTGCAGAGCACGAAGCATTTCTGAATCTAACATTTCCCCTTTATGATGGACTAGTATGGAAATAATCTCATTATTAATTGGCTGTATCTTCCATGTGTTGTACTTTCCCATTGTGGTGCACGGTTATTCGCTGTGGATAAAAATCAATGAATTGACAGTTATTAGAGTCTTGATATTTGACTAAAATTAGATATCTTTCCTAGAGATTAATGGAATTAAAATTTTTTCTAGGAAAACATTGTTAGGCTACGTTTCTTTCGAGCATGAATTTTTTCTTCGAAATTTTCATAGGATTCTAGAATTTCTTTGGTACATGAGGGGTGAATTTTGTTTCTTGCATCTTCAAAATGCTTCATTGTTACTTTACGCGCTTTTAGGATACCACCTTCGCCCATCGCTTGAAAAGCAGCAGCTTTACAATGCATTTCGATGTCTGCCCCCGAATAATCCTGAGAATTCTTCACTATCTCGTTTACATTAATATCCTTGTCTTTATATAGTTTTGAAAGGAAAATCTCATAGATTTTCTTCTTGTCTTCATCAGTTGGTCCTGGGACATGGCAGAATCGATCTAATCGTCCCGGACGCATTAGAGCCAGATCTAGGATATGAGGAGCGTTGGTAGCAGCGATAAATACCAGTCCGTTTGTTCCTTGTAATCCATCCAACTCACTCAATAACTGGGACAGTACACGATTTGTTACTCCGCTGGAGTCGTTGGCATATGATCTTGAAGCAGCAATGGAATCGATTTCGTCAATAAAAATGATACAGGGGGATGCAACTTTTGCTTTTCGGAAAATTTCACGAATAGCTTTTTCAGACTCTCCAACCCATTTTGAAAGAACTTCAGGACCTTTGAGAGAGATGAAATTTGCTTCGCTTTCTGTTGCAACCGCACGGGCCAGTAATGTTTTACCGCATCCAGGGGGTCCATATAATAGAACTCCTTTTTGTGGACTTGTTCCCATTTTCTTAAAAGTTTCTGGTGCTTTAATAGGCCATTCGACAGCTTCCTTCAATGCTTGCTTCACCTCTTCGAGACCTCCCACTTCATTCCAATGAACGTCTGGGATCTCAATGAAGACTTCACGAATTCCCGAGGGAATAATTTCGCGCTTGGCAGTTTCGAAATCATTTTTCGTGATTCGAATTTTTTCCAACACTTCAAAGGGAATTTCTTCCGAATTGGGATTGATTTCGGGAAGATAACGCCGTAATGCAATCATTGCAGATTCTCGACATAAAGCTGCGATATCTGCTCCAACATATCCATGAGTTCCCTTCGCGAATTCATCTAATATTACATCCTCATCTAATGGCATACTTCGGGTATGAATTTGGAGAATTTCCATCCGTCCTTTTTCATCGGGTACTTTGATCTCGATTTCTCGATCAAATCTCCCCGGGCGTCGCAATGCAGGATCTAAGGCATTTGGTCTATTTGTTGCTCCTATAACTAGTACACGTCCACGACTTTGCAGACCGTCCATTAAGGCTAACATTTGAGCGACTACCCGTCTTTCCACTTCACCGGTGACATTTTCACGTTTCGGAGCGATAGCGTCTAATTCGTCAATAAACACAACCGTTGGTGCTTTATCCTCAGCCTCCTTAAACAAACTACGGAGTTTTTTCTCGGATTCTCCATAAAATTTACTCATAATTTCTGGGCCGTTTATGGAAATGAAGTGTGCTGTAGACTCATTTGCCACAGCTTTGGCTAAAAGAGTTTTTCCGCACCCAGGAGGACCACGTAATAGTACTCCTTTAGGAGGTTCAATTCCCAATCGGTTGAATAATTCTGGATGTTTTAATGGCAATTCCACTAACTCACGAATTCGATTAATCTCATCGTCCAATCCGCCCACATTCTCATAAGTAATAAAAGCGATGCCTTGAGGTGCTTCCTCTTCGGTACTTTCACTGATATGTAATTGAGTAGATTGCTTTATTATGCATATCTCATCTGGTTTAATGTTTGTAACCTTAAAGGCGATCTCCCGAGAAATTCCGATACTAATGTATATCAAATCATCCTTTGTTACGGGGTAGCTCAGTAATCGGCGTTTGACAAAACTTTCAAATCGGGCATTGGATTTTATTTTTACTTCATGGGGTTTCAAAATGAGGGATTTTGCATCTTGAACATTCGCCTTCCGTATCGTAGCCATTTCATCAATGCTCAGTCCAATATTTTTGCGCAATCGCGCATCAATTCTCATAATTCCCAGACCTTGATCTTGCGGATACGATGGCCAAGCAATCGCTGCTGACTTGCTATTTCCAGTTATTTCTACTATATCTCCAGTGCTAATTTCGAGTTCATTCATCGTTTCCGTATCGATGCGTATTATTGATCGGCCCACATCTCGCTTTCGAGCATCTAATACACGAAGAGTTATCTGTTTAGATTGATTTTTTGAGTCATTGTTATCCGGATTGTTTGCCATTATACAAATCCCATTGGGTATCTTTTTTACAACATCCCTTTACGAGAGTATTGTTCGTGATAGTTAAGAATTAGTGACTTTAAATATGCTTTTATAAAGAAATCATTCTTAAAGAAGTTCGGTTTTTTTAAAAAAACCGATCCAGATTCACTTGGGATTTTTGCGATTTTTTATTCACTAAACGTTTGATTGCTGAACCTATTCGTTCCTCAGAAAAATTATGCTGCTCAATCAATAGTTCTCGAAGCTTATTCTCATCAGGCTTTTTCCATGTAAATTTGGATAGTTCTGTAGGCTGTTGTACTGCAAGAAAAATTTTTCTCAATTTTTCCAATAAGTCCAGATCGATGATAATGGGGATTTTACGCACTTCAATTTTGCTTTTCATGATGTTTTCAATCGATCCGTATTCCTTGATTAGCTTATGTGCGGATTTTTCTCCTAATCCTTTAAATCCCTCAAAAAAATCTACTCCAACGAGAATTCCGATATCTACTAGTTGTTCTCGGTTGATTTGTAACTCGTTTAATACTTTTTCGAGATATAAATACTCAATTTGTACATCTATTGTGGTCCCTTTTATTCTTCGAGTACGAGACATTGTCAAATTCCGGACAAGACGGCTGGATCCATAAAGCAGAGAATCATAATCTTGGGAAGAACATGCCCAGACATGTCCCTCATTCGTCAAGCGTGCAGCTTCTGCTTCTCCATCATGCCTAGCATCAATATGGGGAACCCCCATGTGATCCAATAGTATTTTTGATTCTTCAATCATCTCTGAAGTAAGTTTAGAACTGGCTTGTGCGTGTTTCATTGCTTCCTCTAAATCCTCCGCATCTTGTGCCTGCAGCATTTTCCACTTCTCTTCTTCCCGTTTTTCCCTTCGTTCCTGAATAATTTGCATCTTTAAATCATCTGGGGGACCATCAAACACATAAAGGGGTCTAATATCATGCTCAATTAATCGAAGAGTGCGAAAAAGTAATCCTGATAAATGAGAGGTGACATTTCCTTGGGTATCTTTAAGAGGATTTCCATTTGGCTGCCGAATTGTAGCTAGGAATTGGTATATACTATTGAATGCATCAATTGCTACTTTTTTCCCCAATAAATTTGGAAGCGTTATTTCCGTGACCGCTGGATGAACCAATGATGAAATTTTAACACCCACTTAATCCACCTTGTAGAAATATCCTTTACTAGACTATTTAAAATAATGCTTATTTTTATTCTATGGGTCGACGTTTCAGTTGAATTTCACACTCAGGACAGAGGATAACAGTGTTTGGTTTAAATGTTTTTTTGCATAAGGGACAATAAATCAGCCATCGAATGTACTGATTAATTCCTTTTTGCATAAATGGATGTACCGATATGTTGAATTGGGATAAAACATTTTGGATCGAGTAATCATCAGTCACTACTTGCAGAGCATCATTAGAGGGAGAGTTATTCTGTTGAACACAGGTATCGTTTCGAAGAGTGATAGCGAGTGCGATAAGGTCGATATCAGTAGTTGATAGAAAAGGAAGATCACCGGTTTTTTGAGCAACTGCTTTTACTTCACGAATTGCAGGAGGATCTGGAGTTGCAATAATTAAACTACCGGATATAATAGCTGTTTCGATTTTTTGTTTAGAAAAGTGGTTTTTAATTTCCGATACGACTCCTTCGGTAGTATAACAAGCGAAATCATGCAGCAGACTCACATCCATTCCTTTAATAAAAGCGCTCGTATCAAATATGCAAATGGGTCTGAATTGCACTGTTATTCCTCAGGAGAGTCTTCAGGGAGATTTAGTCCGACGAGGATTTTTTTCTGTAGTTTATTGTAAAAACTACCATGAAAATTGGAATTTAACCGAATAAATTCCAAATCACTTTCGGATTTTTGGATTCGGATAACTGTTTTCGGGTATATCCGGTAATCATACTGACCGTCAATGACGATGAAGGCATTTAATTTAGGTCTAATAAGTTCGATATCAATCTGACTTGAACTGGGGATGATTATGGGACGAATACTAGTTCGAGCAAAAGGATTAACTGGGACGATTTGAATTAGCTTTAAGCGAGGATCCACTAGTGTTCCACCCGCAGATAATGAATACGCAGTACTTCCCACGGTAGTGGATATGATCAAGCCATCCACGTATGCGATTGTAAAAAATTCCCCATCAATCTTGATATTAATATGCAACACTTTCGAGGGTTTGGCGGATACAATATAGACTTCATTTAGTGCATCTGGAAATCGACTTTTATAATGAAAAGCTGCTAAACGCATCGCACTCTCAATTTGGTATTCATCCTCAATGAGCTTATCCAATGCATTGTATAATTTATCGGAATCTAAATCACATTCATCTAAGAATCCGACAGAATCTCCAAGATTTATTCCGAAAATGGGTGCAGGATTTTTCCGAGGAAGATTTTGTGCTATCCGTAAAATCGTTCCATCCCCCCCTACGGAAATTATCGCTTTAACTTGAGTAGAATTCATCTGTCGGAGATCTTTCTTTGGGAGAAAACGCTGAAATCGTTGGGCGATACGGTTTTCTAATACAAGCTTGACATCCTTTTTCATTAGGTAATCGATGATCTTGCCGGTTAAATCTAAAGCATTTTCTTTATCCAGTCTGCATGCTATGCCGAATGGCTTCACTTAAAGGATCTCTCCCATGAATTTGTGTGTGATGTTGATGAATTCATTCTCCATATTAAATATTATGAGAAGGATAGGATTCGTAATAAAGTAATAAAAAAAAAAGAGCATTGCCCTATATATAGTACTTATGGGAAAGAACGGACAGTTACTAGATGTTTGATTACTCTTTCGTTATCCCTTTTTTTGGTTGCTTAATCTTTTTAATGGTTATGGATTCTGCATGGATTTTGACATTTTTAAAAATAATTTTAAATCCGGGACCTGAACCAGTACTAGGTGCAGGGATTACTATTCCAGGCAGAATAAAACTTTGGGAACCCGGGGGTATAGTTTGTGATGAAAATGTCTGAGTTGGCATTTGATATGGCATTTGAGTGGACATCGTATCGGATTGTGCTTGGATATACTCCTGTTCAGTTTCTTCTGCATCCTCGCTTTTCTCACTCTCCCATCTCTCCAGAACAGGATGATTCTTTTCTTTCAAAAAGTTGTATAATTCATTAATCTCTGTTACTTCGACTTCGGTTGCTATCTTATCGTGCAATTCCTTTGGTATGAATTCAAGAATTCGTTGCTTAACGGAAGATGGTAACCATACAAATCGATTCCAACCCCCATCATATTGGAAAAATCGAGGACTTCGCATATATTCAATACTGATTCCATTGAATCCTTCTACTTGGTTTCCACCGCCTGTGCTATTTGCCATGGTACTAAAGGGTAATCCATTTACAGCATTTCCTTTGTAATCTCTATCCACCACGCCATACCCTTCTACTTCGGGAATATAAAACGCAATAGCTTCAAAACAACCACAGGAGGTATGAGGGTGTTCCAATCCCGAATACATATAGATCTTGTCGATTTCTCCAAGCGAGGAGTTTTTAATCATCTCATTAATGCCGGTATATTCCCCTGCTTTTTCATCCAGGCATTTCCCTTTCTCTACGCGAAAAATAGGACCTTTGGGATCTACTTTCGATGCAGCGCGCGCATCAAACCAATTTATTGCTCCACACAAACACGAACGATTGGGAGTAATTGCACATGCATGTTTAGGAGCGAAACTGGCACATAATGTACACGCATAGAATTCTGCCACATCTTCATCTTTTAATCCCCGAATTCTTTCATCTCTTTTGTTGTACACTTCCATTGCATATTGCCATTTCTCTTCCACTTGCTTTTTGTCTGTTATAAAAGTGATCTGCGCTTTCTCGATAATATTGTATTCCGCTTTAAAGAGTTTAATTAGGATTTCTCCTATGATCGTGAAAGAATTCAACCCTTTTTGATAGGATTTCTTAGATAAGCGAAACCAATTGGTATAACGTTGGTTCAGATGCATAAATCCTTGAATGAAATTGGAAAAATCATGAAATCTGCGTTCAATAACGGCTTCTAGATCTTGTTCAAGCTGGGAACCGGCAATTTCCAAATATATTCCAATAGGATACGAACCCTCCTCTTTTAATTCGGAGATATCAGGTCCTACAATTTTTACAGCACCATCTTTTACTGATTTTGCGGATTTTACTTCACATAATTCGAATTTCTTTTCAATATTCGGACCACCCAATTCGATGTACATTTCGTTCTTTCGAATGCGTTCTCCTTCGAATTGTGGACCTACTCCAATTGGATATGCTTCAAAACTCATAATAATCACCTATAAAGTGGATAAAACGACCTCCAAATACTGTTCCCATTCATTTTTCTCAAGATTTGGTAGAGAAAAACGTGCATTTGGGTGATGAAATCGATCTAGAGCTACTGTTCTATACTGAGAATAATTCTTCAATGTTGATAGACTCTGACTCACATAATAGATTAAAAATCCACCAAATACCACTAAATCGTATCGAGCTCCCTTCCCAGTCAAATTGATCCAATTTGGATCTCGTAATCTATCGGTAATATTAATTAATGCCATAACGGTTAAATTTTCTGCTGAAGTCTTATCAGTTAAGTGTTTATACGCGGTAGTTGTGGTAATGATTGTTGCATTCACTTTTCTGCCAAGTTCCAATAAAAATTCTGCATATGTTTTTTTTCCAATGGTCTCTTTGACGGATTCCGCTCCAATCACAAGCAATATATTTGAGGATTTTTTCAATATGGCAGCCAATGCAACGGGATCAAAAATTGCTACACCCACTTCTGGACCAGGCATGTTTGCTTTTTGGTAAGGTTTGGACACTCTAAAGTACCTCTGATCCTTTGTTAAGTGAAAACTTTATAAAAATTCGGAGTTCTTTTTCGGAAATTAGGTGAATTAAGGAATGTGTTCTCGAAGTATGCCCCCAAAAATATCCAATGCATTATCGTAACACAATTTTTTCATAATACGTGACTTAAATCCCGCTTTCTCGAATTCTTCAATGGATTTTATGACGCTTAGCACATCTCCCGGTCCATTTCCTGCATTTGAATTAAGAACATAACGATTTTCATAGCTGTAATTCTTATATAGTAAAATAGCATCGCTATTGGATAAGTTACTTTTTTGGATACTGATCCCCGCTTTGATATTCCTCCGGGAGTCCTGTAAAATAATCGCAATGTTCTCATTTGTAGTATGATCAATCAATGCACGTTCGATTTTGTGTTTCTGGATTTCTTTCATTATTACTTTTGTTAGTTCCGCTTTCTGTTCCCTGGGAGTGTGGATGATCACAGGAAGATTATATTGATGGGCCAGTTCCAAATGTCGCTTAAAAGAAATAAATTCCTCAGGCGTGCCATGATGTAACCCAGTCTCTCCGATGGCGATTGCTTTTTTAGTTTTCAGTGCTAATTCAAGATAGTTTAATGCTCCATCTAATACTTTTGTATCACTAGGAACCATCTTCGGATGGATACCAATTGCGGGATGAATATTAACCCCCGCTTCAGATCCTCTTTTTACCTCAGCATTTAATAACCAATCATATAAATCTCGCGCAGTTCCAGGTTCTTTGACTTGTATAGGTAAATATATAGTAGAAATTATATCATTCACTCCACATTGCCGAAGGTTTTGAAGATCTTGAAAACTACGCGATATAGTATGTTGGATATCTATTTTATTGAAAAACTGGATGTTCAGCATTATTTACACCTTAATTAACTATAGTTCCCTAGTGAATTAACATAATATATATGTTCTCCCTTATGAGAGCTGTTTTTTTATTTCTTCTATCAACTTTTTTGCTCTGGTTTCTTTTTCGTTTTTATTATTTGTCTGTAAGGTTTGTAGATACTGAATGAAAAAGGGAACCAAGTTGGATTCAATCAAAGTTATATCATGCCTATTTTCTAGCATATTGATCTCGCAGACAATTCCATTAGGTATCGCAATTTTTGAACGCCCAAATATATCAGCAAGACGAGATTGTCCGGAATCTGTATATTGGAAAAAAATCACATCTTCTCCAACGACTTCGGTTTTCGTACCAATTTTTCGCTTAACAGTAAATTCACACATGAATTAAAGAAAAGTCGGAAGATTTTTAAGATCCATGTAATGGGATTTAGGAAAAAGGAAAAATTATGGGATTGATTGGATTATGCGTGAGAATTCAATGGGATCCAATGATGCAGTTCCAACTAGTGCTCCATTAATATCAGGTATCGAGAGTAGAGATTTAGCGTTCTCTGAATTGACAGACCCTCCATATTGTAAACAGATTTGGTTACCTATCTCTCCATAAATTGATATTAACCATTTTCGGATCAATCTATGCATTTCCTCCGCTTGTTTAGGCGTAGCTGGATGGATATCTCCGATTGGATTAAGCCCGCGGGAATTAATCGCCCAAACGGGTTCGTACGCAATTATAATATTACGTATTTCTTCACGTGAAATACCTCCCAAGGAGGTTTCTAATTGTTCTGTGTTTACCATCTCTTTTTTCCCTAACGCACGCTCTTCCGCTGTTTCTCCAATACACAAGATCGGCTTTAATCCGTGTTTCAACGAATTGTGGATTTTTCTACTGATTAATTTACTAGACTCTCCAAAAATTCTACGACGTTCTGAATGTCCAAGAATTACATATTCACATCCCAAGGTTTTCAGCCATATCGGCGAAATCTCTCCCGTGTATCCCCCTAACTCATATTCACTCACATTTTGGGCGGCTATTTTAATTGGAGAGTTGTTGAGTATACGTGCTACATCTCGTAAAGAAACAAAAGAAGGGGCTACAAACACTACCGTATTGCCAAGATCCATGCTATGGATAGAAGAAAGCAATTTTTTTGCCAAGTTTATCGATTCTTCTATACCAAAATTCATTTTCCAATTTCCACCAATAATTGTATGCATGGTGATCACATTGTTTTTAGGAGAAATACGGATGGAAAAAATAAGAAGTTATCATTTTTCTTCTAATTCATGCCATATCTGGCATAATATCGGATCTTGGCTTAATTTGCAACGAATCTTTAATATTCCGATCAACCTATTTCTCACTTCTTCACTTTCATACATAATAATTCTTTGTAGAGCCTTTGCAAGAGATTGTTGTAAGATTATATTTGTTTCATCGCTAAAATAATGCAATGTGTAACTGTATAAAGTGGAAATTTTCATATCTTTAGAAATTCTAACGAGACTTCTGGTGGCTTGCTCCCGGACTTGAGTATCTGTATCTTCCAACAGGATTCGGAGAAAATCCCATGCTTTATCAAAATCCAATAATTCAACATTTTTCAAAATCATCTTTCTTATATACGGATTGGGATGAATGGAGAGTTTATGAATTGTTTCTATCGGAATGTAATCGGTGTTCAGTTTTCCCAAATGCAAAATGAACTCTATTATTTTTCGAGAAAGCCACTCGTCCGATTGATCCATCATACTAAGAATTTTTTTGATCAGTTCTGGGTCGAGGATGTCCGACTTACTTTGTATCAGAGTATCAATAACTGCAGCCCGTACAATCCATTTTTCATCGTCTAGGAGCGCTTTCAACAACTGTAGTGAAAGATTTCGCTGAGTAGAAGTATAATACTGAAGAACTTTTGCTCCTAATTCTCGAATGGAGGTATCAGAATCTTCAGTGAACTTGCGAACTAAATCCAAGGGTATCAATGAGGGGGAAATCTTAGCAATTTCCACGACAATAGACATTGCACGTTTTCGAAGATCTCGATCTTCATCCCTTAGTAATGGATTTAGATCTGATATGATTCGTGGATCTAATTCCTTCCTATTTTGGATTACATTTAATAAAACAGACAACAATTTCAATTGAATTTCCGTTATGGATTCTATTGTAACCGATTCAAATAACAGATGTAAATCAAAGAAAGATGCAAAATGCTGAGATAATTCTTCCATCGCAGTTAAAACATTTTTTTTCACCGTGATATCACTTTGTTGAACAGACGATTCCAAAACCGCTATTGATTCGGGATTGCTTGAACATATCTGGCATATCGTTTGTTGAATAATGCTTTTTGTCAAATATTTACGCTCATCTCGAATTGGAAATAGTGAATTGAGAACTATTACAGGATCTTCAGAAGCTATATTCATAAGAGCTTGTTGCACAATTTTCTGTGTTTGCGCATTTGGATTTTTGAGAAATTTAATCAAGATAACCAATACTTTTTGGGGGTATTGTTTCCAATTTAGAGCAAGAAGGGGTGCAATGTGCTGAATTATTTCCTCATCTGTAGAATCCGAAAGAGAAACAAGAGTGTTAAACAATTTCGATGCGTCGCTTGTTTTCAAATTAGTCATAAGTTGTCTGAGTACGCGTTCGGATGCTTCCCGCACCATAAGTAAATGGCTTTTAATTCCTGCAATAAATGGTTCAAATGGAATTTGGCTGGAGTCCAGGTGAGGTATTCTTGAAATACTGATGATTGCGGCATCTCTTGAGGATGTGTTGCTACTGTTTAATTTCTCAAGAATGTGTGAGATATCTTTTTTTGTTAATTCTGTATCTTCTCGATTTAGCAAATCCACAAAACTTTGAATGGTTGCTTGCTCGAGATGGGATTTTGATCCATTCACTTTTTCTAGAAGTACATTGATATCCTTTAGTAATCCAAATTTTGTGGCGATCTCCATACATTTGCCTTGAAATTCGTAGTCTGGATCCGAAATACCTCTCAACACGGATTCATTACTTAATGAACTGGGTTGGTTTGGTAGTTTCAATAGTAAATCAGCTCCCAATCTTTTCATAAGGTGGTTCGGATGAATGAATAAGTGCACGATGAGTTCAGGAGGAATATGTTGCACGAATTCCGGATTATTCAATATTTGAGCACCCACTAATAGTTGTTTATCAGAATTTCCAGATTGTAACGCGCTAATTATATATGGAGCGATTCTATTTGGGTGATTGTGGATCGCATCATTTAGTATTATCTGAGAAACCTCCCGATTATACCTGTTAGAATCGGATAATCCGTCAAGTAGAGGATACATATATCTCTTATGAGTGTAGTTGATATCAGCCCGTAAGGGGAGTCTTCCGTACATGCGAATCAATTCATCTTTTGCGGCATGTCGTAATTTCGAATTAGAATGATGTACAAAGTTGAACAAGGGAATGGGAATGAAATTCGAGCTAGCCAATTCCATCAGATTTAATCGAGCTTGTAAAAAGAAGTTGCTATTTTTACTAAAGAGATAATAATTTACTAAAAGAATAAACATAAATTCTTCAATAAGAGCCACGGGGATAAAAAGAACATAATTTCCTCCTTTCATGATTGTGGTTTGGGTTATAATACTGGATACTGACCAGGAATTCAAAATGACATCAAGCCCTCGATCCAACCGTAGGATCATGAAATTCACCATAATGTTGATTCCCACACTTGCTATAAGCCAACCAGCAAGCATGATATCAATCCAGCGAAATTTGATTTTTTTCCCCCAAAAGCGACTAAAATATCCCGTTACGCCAAATATTAATGACATCGATATAGTGAACAGTTTTGTTCTGGGAGTAATCAAAACTTGTCCAATGAAGAAATAAATGATGTAATCAATGAAATCAATAATGATCACAAAATAAGTCACTGTGTCGATGATTAAGATAAAAGTGCTGTAAAAACGATAAAAAATGACATTGAAAATACGGGGACTCTTATCGAATGTTAGATGCAAGGCACGACTCATAGTATGATGCGTATAAACATTTTTTACAATACCGGCAGCATACCCCCGATATCCAAAAAATGCAATAATTGATATCGGATACGCAAAAGACCATCCCATTATAGCAATAAAAGGAGGTATTTTTATTGAGAGTAGAAAGGGGGGAAGAATGAATAATCCTATCCATAATGAAGTTGCAACTAAATAACGTTTCCAACGTGTATCGAATTTATGGATAAAATTACTCGCAAAAAACTCTTGAAAGGGAGTTAATCCCTTATTTGAGTTTAAGTATGCCATATACAGAAAATCCACTAATGGAAATAAGTATAAGAGAAGAATTACGAAATTTAATGGCCATAATAGGAGAATTGCAAGGTGGGTGGTATCATATATAGGATTTTTCCCGTAAATTCGAAATAATAGCAATGTCGTTAAAACAATCAAGATCCCACAAGCGAAAACAATCCCGTAAAGAATACACTTAAAATGATCCCGAGCGGACATGGTTTCTGCTTTAACAAGATGGATCTGTTGGTAAATAAGGATATATCCAACAATTATTGCAACTATAAATGCAATAACCAAAATAATAGAATAAAAGTCCCATTTAAAGGAAAGTGTAAATAAATCCCAAAATGACATACAAAGAATGAAATTGTATCAGTTCGTTAATATCTATTTTTTTTAACTTTGCCCTCAATTAGTTTATAGGTAGTACACACAGAGCAATGTGATTCACTATGAATTCGATCCAATCTCAATTAAAACGTATAGGGCATATTTTTCGACATAAAATCGGTGAAGTTAAAGCAATCAAAAATTTTAAACATAGTATCGAGATTTTTGGAAAAATTATCGGACCCTTCATCTCTGGAAATCATTATAAAATGGAATTCTGGATCGCAAAAGTGTTTGTGAAGTATGGAATAATGGAATTTGTGGACGCGGATGAAATATCTATCCAGAAAATTCAAAAGATAGCAAATACAGAAAGTCATGCTACGGATTTTAAAAAAATTGATCCTTATCTATATACAGCAATAAACGAATATATGGATATAATTTCAGCAAATCCAGAGGGCGAAAAACGGGAATTTAGGGATATATTCTCCAATACACAAGATCTGATAACCATACGGCAACGAAAAATTCTTTCTTTAAGTCAGGTAAATTCTTCATTGAATGTAACTCAAAATCTCTCTGAAGAGGAAAAAATACTACTTGCGAAATTGACCGATCATGTCAAAGAATGGAAATTATTTTTTTTAGACCTCAACCGCAAAAAATAAGGAGTACTGAAAATAAAATGAGTAACATAGAGATTTCTTTATGCCCCAAATGTGAAAAAAATAAATCTAGACGGCAAATGTGTGGTCGATGTGGCAAAATCAATGTCTTGCCGTGTTCAAGCTGTAAAAAACGTATTGAATATTGTGAATTTTGTGGTTCTATCTTAGTGTAGTACATTCCTTATATGAAATGATGTTTTAATAGCACAGTCCCTTGGAGTTTCTTCCATTTCATCGATCCCATATCAATTTTCTAAGTAGTTATTCGGAGTAAAATTTTATAGGAATAATTGCTTGTTTTACTAAAGGAGAGAACAAAACCGAATGGCTAAAAAAAAAGTTCTTACACGTCGTCTTGAACCTATAGAAATTAGAATTGAGACCGAGGATCTTACAGAATTAGAAGTGAATGAAGATGACAAGGCAACAGGAATAGAAAAAATCCTGTTAAAGCCAGTGGGATATCCAATCCGCTTAAGTGAACATCCCACAAGCCAATCGGATTTAGAGATCGATGATAATAATTTGTTCCAAGCATATGCCCAAGATCAATGGGTGGGATTAAATGTTTCTGAAGGGGAATACTTATTCGACCAGATGATCCTTCCCGATTTCGCATTTAAGATCACAAAGATCGTTCCTGAATCCGCCCATCGGATCAGCTCAGATACAGAATTTGGAATTGTTCCCTTAATGGACACAAAATCCAAGCAATTCGAAAAAATCGGCTTTGGTGACATTGTAGGAAATGCTCGGGCGATTGAAAAATGTAAAGTCATTCAGGAGTTTATGATCCATCCTGAAAAATTTGGTAAATGGACCCCAAAAAATATCCTCTTTTTTGGTTTACCGGGTACGGGCAAAACACTTACGGCACGTGCTCTAGCATCCGAATGCGAAACTCAAATTATAATTCGAAAGGGAACAGCATTGATTGGATTGCACGTAGGAGATGGTGCAAATAAGATTCATACTTTATTTGGTAAAGCTCGAAGAATCGCAAAAAAGCATGGTTCTGCTATTATATTTATAGATGAGATTGACGCAATCGGGTTAAGTCGCTCCTACCAAATGGTTCGTGGGGATGTAGTGGAAGTTAGCACTGCCCTTTTGTCAGAGATGGATGGAATTTCGGCAAATTATGGTGTAATATTAATTGCAGCAACCAATAATGTCGATCTTCTGGATCCTGGACTTCGAAGTCGATTTGAGGAAGAAATCAATTTCGAGCTCCCTGGAAATACAGAACGCATCCAAATGATGCAATTATTTTTAAAACAAATCGGTATAGATCACGACATTAATTTTAAGGAAGTAAATACACATTTAGAAGGATGGTCTGGTCGTGATATAAAGGAAAAACTTATCAAAATTGCCTTTCACAATGCTATTCTGACAAAGAAGGATAAAATAACAACTGGTGAATTAATCGAAATTATCCAGAAAATAAAGAAAAAAGAAAATGACGGCAATATCCTCTTCTCTTAATAGATGGAGAGGATTTATTCATATTCTTGTTTTATCCCTTTGTCAAACTGGTCAATAATTTCGCTTATTTTTTTCTTTTCCATAAAATCCTCAATATCTCTCGCTTTTACTTGGAGATCTTGCAGTAATCTTTCCATATATTCCTTATCCGTTATTTTTTTCATAATGATATTTTACCCCTAGGATCGATTTTTAATTTCATCAAATTATTTAAATCTGCCATTTTTATCCTTGTTCGGGGTACATAGATTGAAAGAATGGAATACTCCTGCAATCATTGGTCAGAACAAAATTCCGCCTCATTTTGCATTAATATCCTATCCGTCTATAAATGCAGCTTTACAAAAAATAGAGCATGAAGAATATACAGCAAATTTTTCCTCGGAATGGTATAAATCCCTCAATGGGCTATGGTCATTTCAATGGGTGAATAATGTCCATAAGCGACCGAAGAATTTTTTCCAACCCGACTATGATGTAGGGAGATGGGATCTAATACCAGTTCCCTCATGTTGGCAGCAACAAGGATATGGGATACCAATTTATGTGAACGTGAGATACCCGTTTATTCCTCTACCGCCTTTTATGCTAGGTAATTACCGAATTGGCAAAAATGGACCAAGACCAGTTGGCTCATATCGAAGAGAGTTTATTATTCCCTCATCATGGGATAGTTAGCGCAAAATTATCCTTCATTGTGATGGAGTAATTAGTGCATTTTTTGTATGGATTAATGGGCTTTATGTGGGATTTTCCCAAGAAAGTATGACTCCCGCTGAATGGGACATTTCAGAGCATATTCATAAAGATCGAGCTAAAAAAAATGTTATTGCCATTGAGGTATACCAATGGTCGGATGGATCTTATCTTGAAGATCAAGATATGTTCAGATTTTCAGGTATATTTCGTGAAATCTATCTCTATACAAAACCCAATATCCACATTCACGACGCATATCTAACATGCAAATTTGATGAATTCTATCAGGATGCAGAATATGGGCAAATAACGAAGTTTATATATCAGAGAAGTTGAGGAAACTGAGATGGATATCAATAAAATTTATCAATTCATTGAGGAATTTAAAAAACTACTAGTAAACGCAAAGAATTATGAACCTTTAGCGATTATTTCGCATGATAATGTCGATCTGGACGGTGCAGCATCGATTCTTGGAGTGTATCTCATTTTTAAGCGTTTTTCAAGTTTTAACAGCCGCGTGTATCCTATTTTGAAGCATACAAATCAATTCGTGAAACAAATTTTGGATAAATTTCCTTTTATTGAACAATTTAGGATAAACGAAGCCCAAGAATCCTATAATACAGTCATTCTTGTCGATACACCGTATATTCCGCCATATTTCACTAGTAAATTTTCAAAATTGTTGGTTATTGATCATCATTTAGAGCAGGAATATATGGAGGAAGATAAGCAAGAATTTGCAGGATCCATTCTTGAGAAAAAAATAATTTCCAAGTTAATAGACTCCAGTGCATCTTCTTGTAGCGAAATGATCAGTCAAATCTGGCAGCAACTAGAAACTCAGATTCCACAAGTTCACGGATTAGATGAAAAGCAAACTCATGTTATAGCTCAACTCTTACTATCAGCCATATTATTGGATTCTGCCGGGTTACGCTTCAGTGAAAACAATGTATTGTCTGTATTAGAATTTCTTACTCAAAAAGGTGCTGATTTAAAAATTGCGCGATCCTTGTCGATTCGGGAAATTCCTCTTGATGAAACAATCGCACGTATTAAAGGTGCAGTTCGCAGTGAGGAACCGATTTTTATAAGCAAGTGGATAGTGCTTATAACGATGGTGAACTCCCATGAAAGTGCTGTATGTAACGCATTATTAGGTTTAGGAGCGGATCTTGGGTTTTGTATATCCAAACGAAAAAACTCCAGCTTTAGGATAATTGCCCGAGCCTCGGAGCGATTTCAACTTGAGACCGAATTCCATTTAGCAAAATTTATGGAGAAATTGGCGATGCAATACAAGGGGAATTTCGGGGGTCATAAGGGTGCTGCGGGAATGAATGGGCAAGGTATTTCCACCAATCTGAAAGAACAGCTCATTAGTGAATTAAAAAAGGAATTAAACGATTCAATCCTATACAAAAGCGATCCAGCATGATTTCGTCCCTTTCCAATTCTGAGGATCAGATTATTACAAAAAATCTATCCTTTATTTACGAGTCGGTGTACAAGGCTAATAGGGATGAAATAAACATAATATTGAAAAAAAATGCTGATATGAGTGTAAAGGATGATACGAGATTAGATACTTTCAAAGCATTAAATTCAGTCAATCTGACCATTTCCAAGGGAAATTTTATTGCCATCGTTGGAGATACAGGGTCAGGAAAAAGTAGCCTGGTACGCACCTTTAACGGATTAATTCCAAGTTTTTATCGGGGTATTTTTTTTGGATATGTTGGTGTTCTTGGAAAGGACTCCATCAAAGAAAAAATCAGTTCCCTATCCCAACATGTGGGATTGGTTTTTCAAAATCCTGAAAATCAATTAGTGGCAATAACTGTCGAACGGGAAATTGCATTTGGTTTGGAAAATCTTGGTATACAGCGAGATATTATACTCGAAAAGATCGCTCAGATTACGGAATATTTAGAGATATCTCATTTGCGGTTGCGTCATCCCTATGAATTATCTGGTGGAGAGCAACAACGTGTCGCTATCGCTTCCATTCTTACATTGGAACCAGATATTATTATTTTAGACGAACCCACGGCATCATTAGATCCGAAAGCAGCAGAATCGGTTTTAGAGTTGCTCAAAAAACTCAATCACGATAAAAATATCACGGTTATTATTATCGAGCATCGATTAGAAGTAATATTTCCCTATTGTAATGAAATTATTGTGGTCCAGAATGGGAGAGTTTTGAAGTATGGATCAACCTCGGATGTAATGAATTCTGAGCTAATCTATACTACGGGAGTTCGGATCCCTGAATATATCCAATTATTCCGAGACCTACAAAAAGCTGGTAAATTTATCGGTCCAATTCCAACCACGATCGAGCAAGCTGTGGAACAATTAAGGGGACAGTTATCATGAATGGCATTTTATTTAAGTCTGTAGACTTCCAGTACACACGGAACGTTATTGCCCTGAGCAATGTTTCCCTTCATATCCAAGTTGGTGAGATCATTGGGATAATGGGAAGAAATGGAGCGGGAAAATCAACTCTCATCCAACTGATGAACGGTCTACTAAAACCTACTAAAGGAACAGTAATAATTGATGGAATCTCTACGATCAATTATAATCCCGCGGAATTAACCCGAAAAATCGGTATAATGTTTCAGAATCCTGAGCACCAGTTATTTAGTAATACTGTTGAGGAAGAAATAGATTTTTCTCTTAAAAATTTACGAATCAGTAAAGAACAGAAAAACCAATACAAACATGAAATCATTAAGGAATTAGACCTATACAAATTACTTGACAAGTCTCCATGGAATTGCTCCGGAGGGGAACGCAAGAAAATTTCTATTGCAAGTGTGCTTTGTAGAAAACCCGACGTCTTAGTGTTTGACGAACCAACATTAGGTCAAGATAAGTTTGGCTACCAAATCCTTGAAAATGTTTTGAATAAAGCTATCCTAAATAGGAAAACCATTATCATAGTAACCCATAATACCGAATTTGCATTAAAATATTTAAAACGTATTATCATTTTAGATAAGGGAAGGATTCTAGCAGATGGTCCTACCAGAGAAATTTTAACCAATACAATGATAAGAGAGCAGAGTTCCTTTGTTCTACCTCAATTTTATACTTTCCAGAACATGTTAATGAATTCGATCCCAGAATACGCACAATCCTACCATCCTATACGACAGGCTATAAATTTTGACGATTTAAAGAAAGTTATTTTTATGTATGCAAGGAGAGAGAACGACAAATGAGCATGGAATTACTAAGCGCGTTTGATTTTATTGATCGCGATGATTTTGTTCACCGTTTGGATCCTCGTACCAAATTTATTTTAGTGATTATTTATATGACCATGTTCATTATGTTCAGAGAATATATTATCCAGCTTGTTCTCCTCCTAAGCTTATTAATGTGGATTATCATTGCTCATATGGGAAAGGTTTTGTTAAAATCCTTGCGGGGAATGGCACTTATTATCTTTTTTATTATATTTTTCAATACTTTGTTTAACACAACTGTGCCACTCAAACCACCCAGTGGTTTGGATCTAGGAATCCGAATGGCCTTACGGTTGGTTAATATTCTAGTAACGTTTTCAATTTTCTTCCAAACCACTCATCCAGATGATCTCACACAAGCCGTAGCGAAATTGGGCGTTTCCTACCCAATTGCATTTTCTTTTTCTCTTGCATTTCGGTTTATACCAACTTTGGCAAATGAGGTGGAAACCATTGCCAAAGCACAAAAATCACGTGGACTTATTCTCCAAAGGGGAGGAATTTTCCAACAAATTCAAAATCTATTTCCATTACTCATCCCATTAATCACGAATTCGATTAAGCGAGCCTACTATGTTGCAGAAAGTCTCGAAGCACGTGCATTTGGAGTCCAAAAGACCACAAGCCATTTATATCCCGTAAAATTGCGGTTTGCTGATTGGCTGATAATTGTGTGTTTGCTCGTTTTGTTAATTGGGGGGATCTGGTTGAAAGTCTATCTGTATCTTACCCCAGATATACTGCAACCTAAGATTTTTCTGTGGAGCATCCCACTGTAAGATCGATATATTTTTTCATGAAATTTACATACAGATGGTTAGTGGAATTAAGTTATGTTATTAATCAAGAAATTAACACCTATTTCCATGTTTCGTGATCGCAGAGTGCAAATAACGGGATTTGTGGGTGTGGGAAAAATTCGCTTTGAGTTTCAGTGGAGGGACGAACAGCTGTTATTAAGATCCATACAGAAGCTAGAGAGTGAAGGTTTACATATTCAAATTTTCAATTCAGATAAGATTTTATCACCTAAACATCTATATTATGCGGTATATTTTGCGGAACAAGCATTTGCATTATCATCCAACATATCAAAAAAGAAATCAATCGAGTATTTAATCTATGCATCTTTTCAGAGACAAATAAAAAATGCGATTGATTCAGTTGGATTCACATTTGATGGAAGTAACCATCCCAACAAAGCTTATATTGTTATTACAGCTCATTTAAAAAAAATGGTGATGCAAAAGTATACTGAACTCTTAGAAACCTTACATGCGAGTTCTGTGAATGAGGAGTTACCTCCACTAAAATTGGAACGAATGAGATATTTTCAAGATACCTTTCAGATTAGTGATTTTGAGTTGAAGAACTCTTTACATTGTTTAGGATTACCTGTAGCAAGTGATTATTCCGACCAAGAAGAGAGCATAAAACTCCACGCACTGTTAAATATATTTATTGAAAAAATGGCTCAGTTGCTTATGGAGAATTTTAAACAAGCGAATTAGAATCCAATACTAATTTTTGTTCTGGAAGGATTCGAAAAATATCGGAGGATTTCATCAGGGATATTCCTGTGATATTACCAATTATTTCAAAATGCAAAATCCAATCAGGTTTTTTCAAATCCACTTTATTCGGTATATCAGGAACGATTTTATTTATAATATCATTCCGTGATAAGGGTGTTGCCCGTTTTTTAATCTGGATTGCAAAAGATTTCCACTTTCGGCTAAGTTTCTTTTTTGTTCGGTATAATTGTAGCGAAACTTGATGAATAAGGTCGAGGTCAGTTTCAATTGCTCTATCTATTGGAATTACTCGCAGAATATACTGAAAAAAAGAGGGCTCTTTTCTTAGAATCATTCGTATTTTCCGGATTACCCAATAGGGGTCTAGTTTAGTATTTACGAGGAGGATTCCAGGAATAGGGCTATGCATGACTACTGAATTTGCATCCCCTATCATCATAAGGGTAAACCAGATTTCTCGTTCCGTATATTGTTCGTAATTTCTATGGGAGGAGATTATTAAGTTGAATGTATTCATTCTATCACTTAATTTTTCTAAGTTTGTTGAGAATTTGGGCTTTTGTAATTGATCCTTCACGGAGGATTATAAGGGATTCTTTTATATCAGTTTGTGAATGGTCAATTCTGATCACTGTGCTGGCAGTTTTTTCCTTGCACTCCCCCGTATCGATCAGAAAATCTACAGTGTTCGAAAATTCTTCCACTACCCTTTTTCCCGAGACAATATTTGGCTGTCCCGAGAAATTCGCAGAGGTACCAATTATACCTCCAAATCCCCTTAATTCCTTCAAAGCTTTGCATATACCTAGAATGATCGGATTATGGGGTATACGGATAGCAATTTGATCCGTTCCTCCCGTAATAAGCGTACTCAATCTGATATGGCTGGAATCCAAGGTGGAAAGTGGTACTACCAGCGTTAAAGAGCCTGGCCAAAAGAATTCAACTAGTTTTTGTTCAATTGGTGCAAATGATCCAATCTTCATCGCATCTTCGAGATCCGGGACTAAAATAGGTACACCACGATGAATGTCTCGTTGTTTTATGGTAAATAGTCTATGAATTGCATTAATATTTAAAGGATCGGCTCCAATTCCGTAAACTGTATCCGTTGGATAGACTAGGATGCCCCCTTCGATAATGATTTCCGCAGCTCGTTGTAAATACACTGTAGGATCGTCAGTATCCTTTAGATGAATGATAAAATGTCCCATAATCTTTGTTGATATCTAATGAGGTAAAAAATTAAAATTGTTGGATTAGGATCCACTTTTTTCGTCCAACTGTTGGAATAGCAATTCTTTGGTAACTTGATTCCACATTAGTTTCCGATATTGTTCCAGCTTTTTTATCTGTTCCTCTTTTACTAAGCGAAATCGTCCTTGCATTTTCAGGTATTCCTGAATCGGTTTTCGCTTATTTGGATCGGTGAGTCGTTTGCTCTTCCCTGTTAATCGAAAAAAACCATTTTCAATTTCATACAATATCCACATTCCATTATCTATCGCCATTTTTGCAACCTCAACAGATTTTTCACTATCAATTCTCCATCCGGGGGGACATGGAGCATATATATGAATGTATTTTAGTCCGGTGATATCTTTTGCTTTTTTGAACTTATCATATAAATCAAGAGGGTCTCCCACGGATGCAGTAGCAATATAGGGAATGTTATGTGCCGCCATTATTCCTGGTAGGTTTTTCTTTTGTTCTTGTTTTCCAAAAGGTGTTGTTGTAGTAATAGTTCCCACAGGTGTGGAGCTAGATCTTTGAATTCCCGTGTTCATATATGCTTCATTGTCATAACAAACATAAATGATATTTGTATCTCTTTCTGCAGCGCCACTTAATGCTTGTATTCCAATATCCGTGGTTCCTCCATCTCCCGCATAGGCCATTACCGTATAATCTTCAATACCACGAGCTTTTAGTCCATGATATACTCCCGTAGCTGCAGAAGCTCCACCTGCAAAAACCATATTAATGAATGGAAAGTCGGGAGATCCTTTTGGCCAATTGCCTGTAACAACATTTAAACATGATGCGGGAGTGACAATCACTGTCTTCGGACCAAGTGCTTTTAACGCCCATCGTAAAGATAAATCCAAGCCACATCCTGCACATGTGGAATTCCCCTGAAGAAAAAATTCCCGATCTCGATATGGAATGGTTTTTACATCTTTCATGTTTGTCATTATGTTTTCCTCCGATCTATCGTTCCCGTCCAGTAAGTTTCATACATCAGATCCTTCGTCTTAGGATATTTTCCTTTTTCCAACACATGAAATAGGATTTCAAATTGCTCTCGCTGCTCCTCTGGAAGCACATCCCGTCCACCTAAACCGTTCACAAATGGCACAACCATTAAATTTCTTGTTGCGGGGTCATTTTGCAATGCAGCACGGACATCAGAGGAGATTGGGCCCCCTGTCGGGCTACCGAATGCAGTTGCGCGATCAACCACCCCTATAATTTTTGCATGTTTCACGGCAGTTGCGAGTTCTTCCGAGGGAAAGGGGCGATAGGTCCGCAACCGGATCACTCCGACCTTATATCCCTCTTCACGTAGGAGATCAACAATTAATTCCATTTGTTTTGCGATCTCTCCACAATTTATAATAATATACTCGGCATCCGAGGATTGATATTCCTCATATAATCCATTCCCGTAATCCTTACCGAATTTTTCTTTAAATTCATTAGTTACAGCTTTGATTTTCTCTTTTGCACTAAGCTGAGCGAGCTGAATCTTCATACGAAATTCTTGATAAAAATCATCAGGCAAAATTAAAGCTCCATGCATCATGGGACGATCCGCATCAAGAAAGATATGGTCCCATCCATTCGCTGGTATTTCTGGCAGAAATGCATCAATCTCAGATTGGGGAGGCATTTTAACGGGTTTTGAGGTATGGCTGAGTATGAACCCTCCATAAGCGACCATTAACGGAAGCATTACCTCAGGATCCTCACATATTTTATACCCCATTAAAATGCTGTCGTAAATTTCTTGATGAGTAGAAGTCAGTTGGATTAACCACCCGGAATCCCTTTGGGACAGAACATCAGAAAAATCCGCCCAAATATTCCATGGGGGAGCGATACCTCGGGACGCAATGGACATGACAATTGGAAGTCTTGTTCCAGCTGCCCAATGGACGGGTTCAGCCATATATAATAAACCTTGTCCGCTTGTTCCTGTAAATGTCCTTGCCCCCGCAACACTTGCTCCTATTAACCCCGTCATTACTGAGTGCTCGGATTCCATTCGGACGAATTCGCATTTCATTTTACCTGAATCCACAAGTTCAGAAATTTTTTCCACAACAAGCGTCTGTGGAGTGATGGGAAATGCCGTCACTACCTGGACTCTTGCGGCTCGTGCAGCATAGGCAGCTGCATAATTACCTTTTAGTAACTGTGTTCCCTCAAATTCGGATTCGACGTTAGTCATGCATTTTCTCCTCCTGTGCTTTGCTTTCTAGAACCATGGAAATACATTGTACGGGGCATTCATTGCTACATACTCCACAACCTTTGCAATATACATAATCAATATGATAATATCCATCATCTCCCTCATGAATTGTGCCTTCAGGACAATATAAATAGCAGTAACCGCATTTGGTGCATTTTTCGTAATTTGTCACGGGTCGGACTGTTCTCCATGAACCCGTATCGCTAGCATGTGCCGGAAAACAGATAGGTATTGGCGGTAAATCTTTCCATGATTCATATTTTTGCTCTCTGGGTCGTGTATCCCGATCTTTGCAAATGTTTCTCCAATCTCCCATTAGATCTTCCTCCCGACCTTTTTTATGGAATTATATGATTCTTCTGCAGCAATATAATTTTTCTCCCAGTTTTTACCAAATTTTGCTTTATACACCTGTTTTATGATATCCAAGGAATACATTCCAGTCATTTTCGCGAATGCTCCTAACAAGAGGGTGTTTAATATGGGAAATCCACTGATCATAAGTCCATTTTTCATAGAAATTCCCGTTGCATCTACAATCCACACTTCAAGATTGGGATTAATACAATCTAGATTGACAAAATCTGGGGCATTCACTAGAACTATTCCTGATAAACTACTAACCACTGAAGGAATGTCTAGGAGAGTATAGTCAAAAATAAGAGTATAATCAGCATTTCGAACCTCGCAATAGAGTTTTATTTCTTTCTCGCGGGACAACCGAACATATCCTTGAATCGGCGCTCCGCGCCTTTCAGCTCCAATTTTCGGGATATCAAGAACATCTTTGAATCCCGCTCGAAATGCGCACTCACACAGCAGATTTGACGCTGTTATAGCACCTTGACCGCCTCGTCCATGAATTATCACATTTATTAGGTCTTTGGTTTGTGCGACTTTATTCATATTCTAGAACCTTTTTTTTTCCTATAATAAAAAAATGAGCTTTCTTTGATTAGTGATGTACAATTTGAATCCAATATCAATAAAAATTTTTATGGGATAGAAATAAACTTCAAAATCTATCTAATCTTGATGGAGCTAGATGAAAATGGGAAAACTAAGGAAAGCTGAACTTCCAATAGACGAAAAATACAACCTACCAACTCTCGAAGAGATTTCCTGTCCCGTATGTGAAATTGGAACCATCAAAATAACAAGAACATTACATCGATTACCCGACGGTGAAGAAATTTTGATCCTTCTCATGGAATGCGAGTCATGTTTCTTTAAACGAAATGATGTTATTCCATTGAATACGGCTTTCCAACCAGGAAAATATACCTTACATGTCATGAATGGAGATTTAACCGCAAAAATTTTCCGAAGTCCTACAGGACTTATCAATCTGCCTGAAGCTGATTTTGAAATTGAACCCGGGACAGCAGCGGAATACTTCGTCACAAATGTGGAGGGCATCTTAAATCGGATGATTCAATGGACGCAAGTTATGCTAGCACAAAATGAAGACCAAGAGCATGTTGAGCAGAAAATTCGATCAACATTAAAGATTTTATCGGAATGTAAGGAAGGCATGAAAAACTTCACCTTGATTCTTACCGACCTGCGAGGAGGAAGTTACATTTCTACCGCAAATGCGGATCAATTAGAGTTCGAACCCATGCATTAATTTCTGCCATCACAAACCTCTTTAGAAATCCTATCCTTCGGTACTCATCACAAAGTAATCTAATTGGATGAAGATTATATGAGAGTTGGAATCTTAACTGGTGGTGGTGATGCACCAGGATTAAATGCATGTATATATGGAGTGTTACTTCGAGCCTACCAAGAGAAAAACATGTCAATTGTGGGAATTCGACAGGGTTGGAAAATTTTTTCTTTCCCAATTGAGAAGATCACTAAGGAATTGATTGATATATATACCATTAACCTTGATATTGGGGACTTGGACGATTTACACACCCGTGGAGGGACAATTCTCTATACATCACGCACTAATCCGTTTGAAAAGGTAACCAAATTAACCGATCCGAAACAACAAGAGGAATTACGCAAAAAAATTGCGTTTGATCTTAAAGCTAAAATGCACCTCTTGGACTTAGATGCCCTGATCACCATCGGAGGAGACGATACATGTGGAGTAGGAGCAGCTTTATACAAATATACAAATGCAAAAATCGTGGCTTGTCCAAAAACGATTGATAATGATCTGGCCGGAACAGATTATACTTTTGGTTTCTTTTCTAGTGCACAATTAGCAAGCAATTCTTTAGATATATTAACGACTACCGCACATAGTCATATGCGTATATTTGTCGTAGAGATTATGGGACGAGATGCAGGTTGGCTTACTTTGTTTAGCGGTTTATCTTCGGGTGCGGACATTATCTTGTTACCCGAAACTCCTTTTGATTTCCAAAGGGATGTAATCAATGTACTTAGAGAACGTGTGAAAGCAGGGTACACTTATCATATTATTGCATGTGCCGAAGGTGCTTATCCTAGCATGGAATCGTTAGAAAGGGATTTTACAGTAATTACTGCAGAGGATATTAAAAATTTACCCCGAGATTCCTTTGGTCATCCTTCATTACAAGCCTTGGAAATTGCTGATAAAATCGCAAAACAAATCAATAAAACGAAAGATCTCGCCCAGTTCTTTGAAGAACATCATGTGAATTTTGAGGTCCGATCCGTTGTTCTTGGTCATACAATGCGAGCAGGTTCTCCCAACGTGTATGATCGCATCACTGGGCTTCGTTATGGATTCCATGCAATGAGTATGCTGGTGGATGGAATCTATGGAAAAATGTCCAGTTTAAATGGAACAACCATAACAGCAGTCGATTTGGAAGTCGGATCCAAAAAGAAGTTTGTGGATCCAAATTCGGATTTAGTTGCCATCCGTGATGCAATGGTGAGCGTAAAATACAAAAGCAAAGAAAAGTATATTCTTTAATTCTCTAGTCTGTTTTATCTGCATTACGATCTAATCCACTTAGTATATTTTTTTGACAATGATAGAGGGGAATAACATAATTTTTTTTCGTGATAATTTATCGGTGGAACCTTTTGACACTAAAAGGATTGATAATATCACTAAGAGTGGAGTCTTGGACGAAATATTCCTTCAATTTGTGTTTCTAGGCAATTAATTTTATATTTTCGATGCAAAAAAAGATCTTGATTTCAAATAAAGCAAAAACTATCCGATAAAATTTCCCTAAACAAGAAAGATCATTTAGGTAAGTATGTATATCAGCTACTCAAGATAATAATCATTGTATCATTATCCAAAAACCAACAACGTAGGTTAAATTATTATGGCAGAAGATCAAGATTTTTTGTCAGCTAAACCCCTTGTAGTTGACAATGGTACCGGTATTTCTAAGAACGGTTTTGCGGGAGAAGATCAACCCAGATCCGTATTTCCGACGTTAATTGGCTATCCAAAGTACACTTCAATCATGACTGATGTCGAGCACTACACACGGGAGTATTATATTGGAGAAGAAGCTCTTCAATTGAAAGGAGTCTTGAAATTAATGTTCCCAGTAGAGCACGGTATAATTGAAGACTGGTTAGCTATGGAGAAAATATGGCACTATACGTTTTACACTGATTTACGCGTAGACCCTAGCGAACATCCGGTTTTATTAACCGAAGCACCATTGAACCCACGCCCCAATCGAGAACGTATGGCAGAAATTATGTTTGAAACCTTCAATACCCCCGCGATTTACGTAGCAATGCAAGCAGTGTTATCTTTGTATGCATCCGGTCGTACTACTGGTTGTGTACTGGATATCGGTGACGGTGTTTCTCACGTTGTGCCAATCTACGAAGGATTTGCATTATCCCATGCAATTGCTCGTTTAGACCTAGCAGGACGAGATATTACAACTTACTTACAGAGACTATTAAGACAAAAAGGATTCAGCTTCACCACTTCCGCAGAAAAAGAAATTGTCCGAGACATTAAAGAGAAACTCTGTTATGTTGCATTAGACCCAGAGAAAGAAATTATGCTCTCTAAGAAAATTTCTGGCAACGAAAAAGTATATATGCTTCCTGATGGTGAAACCATCACTGTAGGCGTTGAACGATTCCTTGCACCAGAATGCTTTTTCAATCCCTCCGTTATAGGGAAAGAGTTGGAACCTTTAGATGATGTGTTGTGTAATTCCATTAAAGGCTGTGATGTTGACTTGCGACGTGATTTATATGCCAACATAGTATTATCTGGTGGTTCCACGATGTATCCTGGTTTGAAAGAACGATTAACTCGTGAAATAAAGCAACAAGTTGCAGAATCTGTTGAAGTTAAAGTGATTGCACCCCCAGAACGTATGTATTCCGTTTGGATTGGTGGATCTATCTTGGCATCCTTAAAAACGTTCCAGCGTATGTGGGTATCTCGTCGAGAATATAAAGAATTAGGTGCATCTGTAATCCACCGATGCTTCTAAGAAAATAAAATCAATCTGTTTTTTACTTCTTTCTTATTTTAGCTAAATCATCATAGTTCGATAAGTGAACTTGAGGAAAAAATGAATTTAGGCTTCAATGAAACGGGATTTTGTAATTATCTCGACCTTATCATTCCAGATGATGGTGTCATTTTCAAGTCGTTGTCCCCCAAGTCCCTCTTTGTATACACCAGGCTCAATGGTAAACACCATGCCATTTTCCGCTTTTGTTTCTTTCCAATATTGAAGAGCCACAGCATTTGTAGGTTTTGCACCTAATAATGGAGCATCATGAACACTTAATCCCAATCCATGACCAAGTGAATGTGGCATATTATATCCTGCTTTTTTTATTACAGCGATCGCAGCTTCATGCACTTTCCATAAAGGTACTCCGACGTCAAGAGTCTCAATCGCTGCATCATAAGCTTTTCTGGTAAGATCTCTGATTTTGATCTGTTCATCATTTAACTTTCCAAAGGTAATCGGAACTGTAATATCGGAATGATATCCTTCATACTTTGCACCAAAATCGATCAAGGCTAATCCGGGGGATGCAAATTTTGCGTTACTAGCAGCTGGATGGCAATGGATATTATGGGCACGCGAGGAATTTCCAACCAATGTTGGGAATGCAACGTCCTCCGCACCTAATGAGATCATTGTTTTTCGAACATGTAAATCAAGATCAATCTCCATCTCGTTGGTTGCATTTTTCGCAAATTTCTCGATTTCAGGAATTGTTTTATTGCCAATGTTAGCAGCTTTCCGAAGCAAATTCAATTCTGCTGCGGATTTTGTTGTTCTTAATTCACCGAGTAATTGGCTGATCAACATCGGTTCTTGGAATATTTCCATTTGTGGTACTGCTTTTTTAAACATTATATAGTTTCCAAATGATGCAGAGGTGTTAATACCGACTTTTACTTTCTCTTTTTGGATTTTTTCTTTTAAAAAATAACTGAGATAATTGAACGTGCTATTTCCATGATTAGCTAAGTCGATAATTTCATCCACCTCTGCATATTTTCGAGCTAAAGCAAGATCCCAAGGAATTAGGAAAGTTTCTCCATTCTTAGTAATGATACACATCGCATCCATTGGATGCCCGGTGAGATATTGCATGTTTATATCGTTCGCACCTTCATAATCGGAAAGGAGTAAAAAATCGATGTTGTTTTCTGATAAAAATCCAACGACTTTATTGAATTTCTCTTCAGTTATTGGTTTCATAACAAGTGTTTGGTTTACATTATTGAAAAAGATTCATACCTCTTTTTGATTATGAGTAGTTAGAAGAATTTCTAAAAAAAGGAAGGGTGAATAATATTATTCTAGTATATTTTTCATGATACCAGAATATTCATAGGATGTAATCCGATGCATTAGTAAATTTCCAAAGAAGAGAGGAAATGATGAGAAATAATATTCAAAGAGATCGAACTCCATACAAGCATTATAAGATAATTATTGGAGGAGACGGAGCAGTGGGTAAAAGTACCTTTTCCAAACAATTATCTGGAACTTTTCAAGAGGATAAACAACAAACTATGACTTATGGAATCGATTTTCATATGGTTGATATTATTAATGGCAGTCTTACATATGGACAATTATGGGATTTGGGGGGGCAGGAGCAATTTCGGGTATTTCAAGATAAATTTTTCGAAGCAGTGCATATTGTGATCTTGATGTATTCCGTGGAATGGATACATTCCTTCTTAAACTTAAATTCCTGGCTGCAATATATAAAAAAAGGAACCCCAATAAGAAAATATCTGATAGCGAATAAAATTGATAGCCTTCACCGGGTAGTTACCACAGAAGAAGGATTGGAATTCGCGGTTGCCCATGATATGATATATTTTGAAGTCTCGGCATTGCGAGGAACAGGAATTTTAAATATCAAACGCGATATAGCGAACACGATTATGAATTTCCAGAAAAAATTGAATGAAGAAGAAAAAATTCAGTAGAAATTTTTTGAACCGCATTGGATGATATCCTTTTATTATAATAGGGGGATTAAGAATCCATGGCTGATTCTGATGTGATTCCATAACGAAAACTGGAAATTCATAGTACTGAAAGGAAATTGAATTGGGAGTTTATTCTATTTTTTCATGCGATTAAGAAATTCAAATAATATTGTGGATACGGGGGGTTTATTTTTACGAATTTCTCGGGAGATTTTTGTATACAAGCTAATTTTTTCAAAATCCGTGAAATGCTTGCTTAAAAATTCCACTAATTTTTGATATTCTTCCAAATGGGCTACAAATTCGTCATCTTCAGTCGGCATGATGAGTGATACCGTATTATTTTCATAAAATCGTAGTGTGCATATTTGACTGTAGGATTCGACTTGTATCTCAGTGATGATCGCTTCTTTGCATAGGGATTCCAAATTATTCACCTTAAGGTTACAGTACCTGAAAGGAAGATCTCTAGATATATCTGAAGTTTAGAGGAATTCTAAAAAAGATCTCAACCAAATTTAGTATTTTTTGCCATGCTAAATGAATTTGGATTGCGTTTGCGTAATTTAAAAGCAGGAAATATAGAAGTTATACAAGTTTATTCCGACGCAAAAACCAGGATGGAAGGTGAAAATCTTGCTTAATTCCTGGTTCATATTGAATAGTTCCTTTAATCAAGGTTTTAGGAACAAAAACAGTATTTTCTTTTACTTTTACTTCCGTAAATTCTACCTTTACTAATTGTTTGGATATATCCCGGATTACACCTGTCATTTTTCGGTATTCATTACCATAAAACATCATTATCGTTCACCCTTTTTTTATTATGTTTGATTGATTACTCAAAATAAAAAGATGATGAGTGAACTTTATCAAGCGCGTAATATTTTGTCGAAGTTTATTTTTTAAATTCCAACGAAATTCATGGTTGAAAAGATCCCGAAATTGAAAATTTTTTATCTTCTGGTGTATTTTATTACCTACTTACCTCATTTTTTTAAAAAAATCGGAATTGATAAGAGAATGACATCAGGCTATCGATATTTGATTCCCGAGCAAATTTTTGATGAATTAACCACTAAAGTTAAGGAAAGTGGTGATAATATTTTCTCTGGTTGGCTATTCGCGGAAAGAAAGGATTATTTTGGGATCGTTACTGATTACGTACTCAGTGAAGAGGAAACAAACGCACACGAGAAACCAAAATCGTGGATGCGGATGAAGAAAAACAAAATCTACAATATGCGTAAATATAAACAAGAGAGAGGTTGCGATATTGTATGGTCCATGCATTCGCACCCCGATGGAAATGAGGAACTAAATGAAGTAGATGAAGAGATTTTAAACTATTTATCCACTGGAGTAATGATTATCGTCACGGAAAATAATGTTATTGGTCATTTCTATGATAAACGCGAATCGAAAAAAGCGATCCGAGATAAAATGCTATTTGAAATTATATCTGAATGAAAACAAGAATTATCCTTTTTTATAGATATCATGATCTATGAGCGAGTTCTCCAAATATTTTTTATGGTATGACTCCCATTCCCTCTTACATATTTAAAGTAAGATCCAAGCGAGGGTCGTTTAGCCTGGTAGAACGCTGGCCTGCTATCATTCCATCTGGTATGGCAGGAAGTCAGTGCGCTATGCGCGCATGGGTTCGAATCCCATCCCTCGCGCTCATTTTTTCTTCATATCCAAGCCGATGCAATCTTATGTGCTATTAATAACTGCTCGGGAAGCCGTGAACGGATACAGAATTTAATGAAATATTCCTTCGCTATTTCAGGTTGCACATTTGTTGTATGAAAATAAATCGGATTATGACTGTGTGGTGTAATGAAAGATTCCAACGGTCCGGCTTTATCTAATAGTTGTTTTCGCAGACTTGAATCTGATAGCTGATCTATTGCCGAATAAATGGTATCATCCGTTGGAGCATTTTCTGTTACGGCGAGTATAGGTTTTTGGAGAATATCACTTAATGTATGGATATCTACAATGTTCAATCCGCCTACTGTTATTCCATGCATTACTATTAGGGAAAAATTCTTCTTCTCCCTTTGCAGTTCATTCAGAATGACGCGTGTGGAGTCCGTCCCGTCCACGGTAATGGGAGAATGAGTCACTTTTTCCAGATAAGTGGATTTACAATAGACAAAAAACAACTCGGCGAATACGTTTTCCCGCTGATGAGGGGCATCATCGATTGCTACAATATGCATCCCATCTTTAATTTTTGTTATCATTTTCTAATTAATTCGTTTACTTTGTCGTAGTTTTCGAATCAGAACTTGATTGACCTGAAAATCCATCTGAATATATCCCAATCGGTTCAATTCATTTAATTTCATTCGTAATACATAAAACTCCTTCCGTCCTAACACTCCGATTTTCTGGGCAAGCTCTTCTAATGTGATCCAGTTAAAAGAAAGTGCTCTTAGGATGTTGTCCTTATTGATTCGGGGATGAGTGTCTTTTACGGTAACGGGGGGTCTCGTGGGAGACTCAGGTGGTTGAACTACAGGTTGTTTTGGAGTCAAACCTCCATATTTACCAAGATCTTCTGGTCTGAGAAGATTTGGAGGCTCCATACCCCGCGCGGGCATTATATCTCGGAGATCGTTAATTTTACCACCGAATTCAAATCCGCATGCTTCACAAATGACTTTTTTTCCTTCTAATATCCACTGAATCTGCATGGGACTAAACGGGGATCCACAATCGGGGCATTTTATATCAGATTCATCTTCCAAAATTCTCAACCATCTTACATTCGATCTATAATAAATATGGTAGCATGATCGAAAATATATTCTTACGTCCTTCGTTTCATTCGAGTTTTCTCAATTGCGACATCTGCATGTTTCAGGGATAATATCTTGCTGACATATAAATTCGTCAAACTACCATTTCACGATGATTTTTAGCATCTAAACAAAATCTAAAAGAGTTATTTTTTCATTATACCCTAAAAATGATTATAAAAACAAGTCAAATATGGAAGATAGGAAGAAAGGAAAGAAATCCATTTAGTTAGAAATTAATGGATGATTCTTAATCCGTTGTTTAGCTAATTCAATATATTGTTCATTAATTTCATAGCCAATGAACTTACGATTCGTTTCTATCGCTGCTATTGCTGTAGAACCACTCCCCATGAATGGATCTAGAATCACATCCCCCTCAAATGTATAAAATTCTATCAGACGTTTAGGTAATTCAACGGGATAAGGAGCGGGATGTCCAATTTTTTTTGCAGATACTGCAGGAAACGTCCAAATCGATTTAGACCACTGGACAAAATCGTCCTTCTTAATGCTGTCGTCTTTTTCTCCCTTATTTCGATTCAATGATAATTTTGAAAAAATCAGAATGTATTCATGTATATCTCTAAGACAGGGATTACTTGCAGATCCATAGGATCCCCAGGCACATGATACACCCGCAGATGTGTCTTTATTCCAGATCACTTCCCCCCGCATCATAAATCCGATATTCAGCATGATCTGAATCACAAATGAATGAAGAGGAATATACGGTTTTCTTCCCACATTTGCAATATTTACAGCAGCTCTTCCACCCGGAACTAATACTCTCCAAGTTTCTTTCAGTACAGAGTGTAATAAATCAAGATAATCACATAATTCTAAATCTTGGTCATAATCTTTGCGTACATTATATGGAGGAGATGTTACCATAAAATGAATGGAATTGTTCGGTATATCTTTCATATTGCAGCTATCTGCCAGAACGATAGAATTTAATAGGGATTTAGGTATTTGATCTGAATTATCTATATTTTTCACTATCTGTGGCTTGGGAATAGAGTTATATAGGTTTGACATATAAAAGTAAGAAGCATCATGCGATTCTCTTTTACTCGTTCCAAAAGTTCTTGTTTGTGATGGTTTTTTGCTCATGACTTAATCCTCGTTATGAAGATTAAGTGAATATTATAAAAAAAGGATATTATTGGGATTCAGCAAATCCCATTTCTGCGAGTTTTTGTTTATTCTCTTTTACTTTTTTCGCATTGAGAGGATAAAACGCCCAAAACAGGATTAAGGTTAGTAGTACGAGTATTGCTGGAACAATTGCGGTGTGGATTCGAATCCCAAACAAGGCAACTTGAAGTTGTTCCGGTGTTAAAACCGCTTGGATATCAGCATATGTTGGTTTTCCCGTGGGGAAGAATGTTAATAGGTGCACAACCATGATGGTTAACACTTTAAATGCTTCTCCAAATCGAATGAAAAACGTTTGATAGCCTAAAAAGATGGAAGGTTCCTTTTTCCCAGTTCTCACAGTATAATCATCGATAATATCTCCCATAGTGGGGGGATCCATAAACCACTGACCGGATAATCCTATTCCAAAAATTACAACGGCAATCACCCATGCAATTAATCCTTGTACGAAAAACATGGGAATATAGGAAATTAACATTGTTATAGCTCCAATAATACTCATCAACTTATTGTTATTTACTCGTTTTGACACAAGAACCCAGATTGGAGTAGTGATTAGAGCACCTGCGAGCATACCACCTAATAAGAATATGAGATCACCGGAATTTTGGAGTAGATAATTTGCTACATATAATGCACTTGCATTCACTAAAGCGACTGAGGCTTGATATCCGAAAAACAAAATAATTTTCAATACAAAAGCTCTATTGGACAACATCTCCTTGACTGTGGAAAAAAATGGTTTACGTCTTACTTTATTTGTCTCCAAATTTGCGAGATATTCTAAATTCCTCTTTCTCAACTCTTTATTTTCAAAAATCCCTGGAATAATTAGTAAGAATAGAACAATACCACCAATTAAACTAATCCACGCAACGGTGCGGTAATAGGATATAATTTGCATCCTAACCTGTTCTGTTGCAGGGGGAAGGAAAGATGAGGTTATGAGAAATGTTAAAACAATGCCTATAATACCGAATAAAGTACCAAATCCTTGAGAAGTTCTTCGTTCATCTAGAGAACGAAATTTTTCAGGGAATAAACTACTGGAATTAATTTCTAATAACGAGAAAAAAGTATCAAAGAGCACTAAACTCAGAGTATACCACAAAAAAATAGGCCATTTGTATATTTTAGGATACGCAGCCCAGCTATATGGTACAAAATAGATAGAGAAATACGATAATAACAATGGAATAACCATTATTATAATCCAAGGAAATCGTTTATATCCTCGTTTTTTATACCACCGAGCTGGAAATCGTTCAATCAGAAACCCAATTAACGGATCATTAATGGCATTCCATGCACTAAAAATCAGAAACGCTATTATAGCTAACACTTGATCCAAACCAATAACCGTTTCATAAAATATTACGGTGTAAAATCCAAACGCGGAAGTAATCCATTGACTAAATCCTTCACGAGCACCAAAGCTCGCCATTACCCATCGAGAATTCTCGTATTTCTGCTTTCGTTTTACTTTGACTTCTTCTGTCACTTAAGTTCACCTAATTACTATTATATGCTCTAAACATCGTCTATGAACTTTATAATGATTTTGAATCTCATGAACACAAGCTATATTCCTTGGTGTGTAATTTTCATAAATAATTTGCTAAATCTATATTTAATTGATAAATCCAATTATCCTTTGGAAAATCATGGTTGATATGAAAATAGCAATTATTGGTTCTGGATTAGCGGGAATGACCGCAGCCAGTTATTTCACTCAAAAGGGTCATAAAGTGATCGTTTATGAACAATTCCCAAAAATTGGTGGTGTGACCGCTCTCGTTGAGCAAGATGGGTTCAAGTGGGAATTAGGTCCGCTATTATTAGGTGGATTTGGACTACGAGAGCCTGGAACAATAGTACTTACCGAATTAGGTTTATATGATGATTTGGAGTTTACTCTTGAAGATCGGGGTCTAGAATTTCCTGACTTTAAATTATGGCGCCCAAAAAAATATGAAGGACGATACTGGAGGCGAGAAAAATTAAAGGAATTATTCCCAGAAGAAGCCAATGGGATAGATACGTATTATGGATTCTACACTGGCGTAGTTGACCTGATTAATATGAATCGAGATTTGGAATTTAAAAAAGGTTTGATAAAACTGTTGTTGAAATTGAAAATGGGAATAAAATTTTCCAAATATAAGAAATATAAGAACTGGAGTGCTACCCAATTATTAGACGTATTTTTTAAAGAGGAGAAGTTAAAAGCATTATTCACAGGTATTTTAGCCGATATTGTGACTAAACCTAGCGAATTTCCAGCTTTAGGTATCCCATTATTTAATATCGAATCAGCTTTTGACATGCGTATTCTAACAGATGATATTGGCATGCTTGGGGAACCAACTTATCACTACCTTCGGGGAGGAGCATTTTCAATTATCCACGCAATGGAGAAAACGATTTTGAACAAGGGAGGAATTATTAGAACCAATACTAAGGTCGAAAAAATCCTAATCAAGGACGGTATGGCTACTGGAGTGAGATTCGCAGATGGAACAATTGAAAATGTAGATTTCATCTTGGCAAGTGGATCGGTTCCCGATATCTTTAATGATGTGATTGGGAGAGAGAATTTACCAGATGCCTTGAAACATAAAGTTGACAATTTACAATACATGGAATCTTGCTTTTTTGTTCATCTTGGATTAAATTTCAATCCACTACGTTCACAACCAAAGCAGTTATGCTACTACTACCAAACCTATGATATAGAGAATTCTATTGAAGAGTGTCGCAGAGGAATATTCCATGAAGGCAAAGAGGGATTTCTTATTTATGTACCATCCATCCATAGTCCTGAATTTGCTCCAGAAGGTAAATATGCAGTCACTATTTATACAATCTGTCCTGATCAGCTAAAAGAAGGAACATGGGAGGAAAAGAAAGATCATTATGCCGATCTTTTAATAATGGAAGCAGAAAAGAAGATTCCCGGTCTATTTGAAGGAATCGAAACTCGATTAATAATGACTCCTGCAGATTTCAGAAAGCGGATAAATGCAAAAAGGCATAGTTTTGGAGGACTAGCACCGATTATGGGGCAATCAGGCCCAAAACACGAAACTCCAATTAAGAATCTTTGGTATATCGGAGCTTATAGTGAATCTGGGGGTGGAGTGGCAGGAACGATGTGGGGAACAAGAAATATAGTGAAAAAGATATTACAATAATAACTATTCTCTATTTTTTAGCAATCCCCGAGTTTCCAGGAGGTAAAAAATGAATAATATGATTTATATCGATTAATTTTACCCATTTCTGCACATCTTCGGAACATGTTGCGATAAAATATGCTTTAATTTTCTCAGCAAGTTTTCCACTAGAAAAACCGCTTCTCAGGGGTTTTATACGCGCGAATAGCTTTGTTTGAGCTTTTATTGCGCTTAATGGACCAGCGATAATTCGAGGAAAATAAATATTTTTATCTCCATCCACATCCTCGTCAAGTTCCCCCGCCTTTTCTATTATCAATCCGAGGGTCAGTTCTAAATAAGGAGCGGGAAGATAATTTTTTTCACCTTTAATGAAAAAGGATCCTTTTGATAGATACTCCCCGGGATTCGGGGATTTGGTGACTTGTTCGGGATGAACATAGTAAATTTTTGTGCTTCCCCATCCCTCCCTCCACGCGTTGGAGTAGCTGGCGGCAAAAATGGATGCTTCTTTGATAGTTAACTCCGGGATTTCTTTATCGTCAGGATTTTTAATAACAGTAGAGGGTGCTCCACGAAAATCAGTGTGGAAGTATAGATCGTTCTTTTCCAAGTATTTTTTAACAATAACCTCGTTGGAGGACACATCCTTGCCTCCTATCACGATAAATCCATCAGAGCTTTGAAACCAACGAAATTTTTCATACCACAGTTTTTTCGGGTGTTTTACTAGACTAACTTGCTTTTGCATTGTTAGCTCTTTTTCGATTTTTTTTTCTTCCAGAATTTTTTGTGTCTGTTCCAGTGCGGTTTTTGCTCCTTCGATTCTTCTCTTATCCTTTTTTGCGAGTTTATAATATTGAGTTGCATTTTCGGTTGCACTTAATCTAAAATCTAGTTGAATTATCGTATCATCTATATTGACAGCAATTTTAGCTTCTTTGGGATACATCTTGTGAAAAATTAGAGCTTCGGGTATTTTCATCTCTTTTCCTTTCTTCAGCCGTTCTAAGATTGCATTCCAATCAAGATCCCGCTTTCTAGCATCTAAGATGTTACTAAGTAAAGCATCAATAGTGGTTAGGTTGGAATAGATAATATCTCCCATTAATAAATTATTTTCCCGATTTTTCTTGGATTGAACAACTTGTTCGTTTTGGGAATCATATATTCGTTCAAATTTTCGCAGGGCTTTGCTGGCTGTGTCGGATTCAGTGGATAGAAGGAGTCTGGAATCGATTTTCGCAAAATATTCATCAACGGTTTCATTAAAGCTTGCAAAGTGTATTTTATTTAGATGAGAATGGATTTCTAATTCAAATGGTTCAAAAAATAGATATTCATCATTCTTATTCGTGTAAATAATCCCAGGAAAAATATTTTGATTTATAATTTGAACCAGTTTTTGGATTTCCTTGTATAAACAAGTAATTTCAGGCGTGGTTAAGGTGTTTGCAGCTTTATTTTTATCGATCTTTGCTCTTTTACACAATTCTTCCGCCATATATCCGACAAGTGAGGTATTTTTGGAAATGGCACGAACAAGATCGCTTTCAGAATCTTGAAGTAGTTTTTCAAGATCCTCGATCGTCATTTCCATGAAATTTTTGCTTGTTTGAGTGGGTGGAATATACTCTGATTTTGCAAGAACTCTTCGATCTTTGTAGATTTTGTAGTGTTTGGCCATAAAGATGCGATTTTCTCCGTCAATAAGAAGAAAATTACCCCCAAGAAACATTTCGATAATAAATTTCCATGGATTTCCATCTTTGCTAGCGAGCTCAAAGACTAAAATTCGATCAAGTTCATATTGATGAATATTTAATATTCTTCGTCCCTTTAGGTATTTACGTAACGCTGAACAATATTGTGAGGGTACAGGAGGAGTCGGATAATTGTAGGAGGTGATGTTCATTCTTTTGGAAGCATCTAAAATCAGATCCAGTTTTCCGCTTTTTGTTCTACATCGGATCTTTAATAGATTGTCTGATATCTCATATAAATTATCGATAAATCCATCCTGCAGCAGTGTATTCATTTCTTTAGCGATAACGAATACATCCAAATTAGAAACGTTTTTCTTGTTAGATTCTATCGTAGTCATTTTTTCCAAATTGGAGTGAGTTTATTAGTTGTTATATATTAGACAATACTAATATTTTTAGGAAAGTTGACTCATGGCGCGCAGAATCAGAAACAGGAGCAAACTTGCTGGAAAATATATTGTTAGTCGGAAAAAGACTAAAGTCGAATTGGAAAAGGATGCAATCACGCGTCAAAAGGAACTTTTTTATTGGGGCAAGGCTATCACAGGTGCAATTGCGGGATTTTTAGGAGTATATGTATTCCAATTAGTGGGATGGTGGATGTTTATCTATATGGTTTTAACGTGGTTTGGACTCCCATGGATTTTAAGCTTTGGTTATTTCCGTTTCAGATATGATAAAGAAAATTGGTCATGGAAGGAAATTTTAAAAGAAGGTGCAGGAATCTTTTTTTTGACCTTTATGCTGGTATCCACGATTTTTCACACTTTAAAATATATGCATCTATACCCCTTCTTCTAAAAATGAACGGATCTTATCGGGAATATCATATAAATCATATATTAATGTGTTTAATTGCGCAATCAGATTTCGAATGTCCGCGAATTCAGGGATTTGAGATCTTTGGGGGGTTTCGCTAGCATATATTTGGCTTTTAACTAGTTCCTCTTTTAATTTTTTAATAATTTCTTCGTTCTGAGTATTTTGGATAGAGGAGATAAGGTGGTTTAAATGCAAATATGTCTCGTTGAGTTTATGAATAGTTGATTGGAATTTGGATTCTGGGATTATTGAATAAAAATCTCCAGTCTTTAAATTCAATCTTCCTGGTAAAGGAACATCTCTGAGTATAATGCTGTTGATAGATAAATAACGGGAATTTACCATGTAGGATTTGTACTTCCGTATAAGATAGTAATTAATCAGATTGGAATTCAATATCGCACATAAAGTAGGAATATTCAAGATCGAAGAGGAATACCATATAAGCCCATATGCACCTATAAAAACACTTCCATGAGTGTCAATTGCAGACGTAATATTTCGCGAATTTGCCTTAATTATAAGCTTTGGAGTGTATTTGAAGTTACGAATTGTAGTGGCTGAAAAAATACTGTTGTCCGTGTTATAACTAGCATTTTGGTATCTTCTTTGGTCAAAAATGAGTGGGAGGTTCCAAAATACAGAATAAGGAGCAATGTTCTTTGAAATTATGAACTTTATACTCTCTTTTATGATACTTTCATTGCGGAGATTATTTTTTATGAGATGGTAGAATTTTGATCGGGGGGTGCCACAAAACACTGTAGGTTCCATATCACCGACTTTACTAAGAGATTTAAACCCTTTTTCTAATTCTTCCATAATAGGATCAATAAGCAGAGTAAATCGGTAATTTTCGTTTTTCAGAAATTCAATATATTCAAAATTTGAAAAAATTTTATGCTCTATTGTTTCATAGGAGGAACTAGCGATGTCGAAAATCGCATGAATTTCATTTTGATCTTTGAGAGTAAAGCTAGTGGTTTGAGCATATTTAATTTGATTTGAAGGATTCGTCTCTTGAATTGTATTTATAATCTGATTTTTATCTCCTATGGTTGTTTTCTTACCATCCCGACTTTTCTTCAAAATGGTAATCAATGGATAGGTGAATGCTTTAAACAAATCAGCGCACCTAGATACATCTATTAATTCGAGAATGACAGAATTTAGTAAAAATATTAGTCGTAAATTTGCCGCATATTTGCGTAACAGATACTTCTCGGGAGTTATAAATCCCATTACTCCTCCTTTAGGAAGAATTTCAAGGCATCTCTCAAAAAAACATACGTAAATATCGAAATCATATCGAGCAGAAAAATATCGCATCCGTAGATATTTGTTTTTTTGAGTTTCAAGTTTGTGCACTCGAATATAGGGAGGATTGCCTACAATAACAGTGGGTGTGATTGAGATGGAATGTGTTAAAAAATCTTCCACCTTGATATTTCGATTGAGTAATTTCCTGATGCGTTCCCAATCATGTTGTTTTTCATCTGCCAATAAAGTTAGGATATATATACTTTGTAGGAGGAGCCGACTTAATTTCGCAGTAATGTTATTTATTTCAAATCCCCATAAATTGGATAAGATTCTCTTTAATGGAATAGGGGTAATATTATTTTCTAAATGAATTTTGATAAGTAAAAAGTACATATCGATAAGGAAAAATCCTAAACCTGAACTTGGATCAAGAACAACGGGGGAATATTGTGTGAGTTGGGAGCTTTTTAAGGTATTTTTTAGAATTCGTATATTTATAAAACGACATAACGATTTAGGAGTATAATATTTTCCAGATCTCCTTAAATCTTCATTATTTTTGGGTGATAGAGTTTCTAACATATGATTTAAGCCATGGATAATTTCAGTGATCTCGCTGTCTCTAATATTTTTGGATTCTACTAGATACTGCCAATTTTTTTGATAGTATTCAAGAATTCCTTCAAAAAACTGATTAAAATCATGGAAGTGATCATAAAATGAGAGAAGATCTCGTAATGTAGGGTTAGTATCTAATATGATGATACACATTGTCGTATAGATCCCTCACAGAATAATCTTCTATATCAGAAATTAATTCGATCTCATTAGACCAATATAATTCAAGCAACCAATGGTCAAATTTCGTTTCATCCTCTAAATAATAACGCTTTAAAAAGGCAATTTTGACGGATTTTATATCAAAATAGTTTTTTTGATCATTTTTTTTGAGATCGAAAAGAATTCGAGTTAAAGCGGAAAGAAATCGCTCTCTTTCGATTTTAATCCGTTCTCCATGATTTTCTGTAGTTTCTTGGATGGTTTTAAATGTGTTTTTTGGTTTAAGTTCCAAAGAAAAAGAATTAATGGTTTCTTTGTTATTTTGAACCGTTATTGTGAGGTTATTAAGGGTTTTATTGATTTGCTTCAATGATTTCGATAAAATCTCATAATTTTCTTGTAACTTCGATGTGATTTTAGGTAAATTATCCAATTGAGGGTGAATTTCTTCAGAAATATTCGACTTGTTATTAAATGGATGTGGATCTTGTTTTTTTTGTGGTCCCATGGGTGTAAGAAGTAAAAGAAAAACTTGCTATAAACCTTTTTTGGATAGTGCGGTAAAAACTCAATCTAATTATTTAATTTGAAGATTTGTTGTCCGTGGTATTCCTTTCGTAAAAAATCACGTATCGCAATTCGAATGGTCTCAGAACGGTTGGGATAGATTTCTTGCTCGACCAGTTTTTCAATCCCATCAAGATAGATTTGGGGGATATTTAATGTGACAAGTTTCATTAGTTACTCACTGAGGTAAAAAATGAAAAATGAGAATTTTAACCTAAATAATATTTGCATATCATAGGTAAGATATCCTAATAACGTTCCACACGCATTTGAATTCCCCAGAGGTATAAACTGGCTAAGATGACTCCTAAAAGGGAAATCAGAAATACTGGAAGGCTTAAGACTCCCTGAATCAAAGAAATTACCGCTATGATGATTATTTCTCTTAATGAGGAGGGTTTTCCTCGTAATTCCATTGTGTTAGCCAATCCGACTAGGGTAAATGTGTAAAAGAATGTGATTAGAAGAGATTTTAGCAAAATTAAGAGAACATCTACTGCAGAACCAGTTTCAACCGACAGTTTGATGATATTTCCATTAAACAGAAATGAAATAATTAAGCAAACACCACCAATAATAAGAGATCGTATAGAAGAATTGTACATTAAGGATTTTTGATCCATTAATTGCTTGCGTGTATCCTCTTCCTGAGCAGCTTTCTTCTCTTTTTTATATTTTGTCATGGTGTACGTCCTCATGTGAGTTTAAATTTTTAAACGAGATTGGAAACTGATTACAAATATGATAATAAACGAAATCCCAGCGATGAAGAAAACCACATAAGAAATGATTTGCAGATTAAGAGGAAACTCATCAATATCTCCGTTCCCCCCATCTTCTTTTATCTCAAATTTAATAACTATGCTGTTAGTTGGTTGTACGGTAGGAGATTCCCCCTCAGCATGAGTTCCAAATAATATTTTGATTGCATATGAGTTTTCAGTGAGAATAGAGGTATCATTAATGATGTCATTGTTTTTAGATGCAAAGGGGATTCTAAATTCGTAATAACTATAGGTGTTTCCACTGGAAGAAACATTTGCTGCACCATCAAAATTCGTCTGAGTGTCATTTATATATACTCCTCCAGAATAGTGCTGGTCTTCAATAAAATAAGAGCGATTTTCAGCGGATGAGAAATTTCTTGTTTGGATTAATTTTGCATCTATAAAATCAGACACAGCCGTATCAGTATCATTGGATAATAGTATTTTTACATATTCGTCCGGATTGTGATTCACGGTTTGCACTTCAATTAGGACAAATAAATAGGAAGAATTAATCAATACTTTAAGTTGAAGTGCAGGAGAACTATTTTCAGTAGTATTTGCGCTGTTCCAAGCAGAATCCTTATTACCGTCTATAATAGGAATCCTTCCGACGGGCGCGGTTAACTCATCATCTCCCCACGCAAACCCAAAGGCAATATAGTGATTATATACTACAATCACACACAAGCTTATGAGTATTATTACTGCTAGTGTTGATTTCTTCCGTAATCTCAACATTAACGCCAATCCATTCATGGTTCGAATAATTAGGTAGGGATTATTGTCCTTGTTTAAAAAAGCTATTGATACAATTACTAGGTATTTACGACCCCGAAGTGGGATCGATCCAACTGTATGATGATTGACTAATCATCCAACTAAAAATTTTAATGATAAGTTATATATGTGTTACCCAACATTCACATCTAATTCGCTTTTTAGATGAAAAAACCTAGAAAGGATGAAGAAAAAACGTCAGATTCGTACGCAATAAGCATAAGATTTCATGCACGTGGTGGTCAGGGCGGAGTAACAGCATCACAATTATGTGTGGACTCTTTTCCCGGCTTTGGTGTAAATCAACCGCGATTTGGTGCCGAGAGAATGGGTTCTCCAACCGAATCTTATGCACGTTTGGGAAAGAACCCCAATATAATAAGAACAAACACTCAAGTATACGCCCCTAATTACGTAGGTGTATTAGATGATACATTATTGGAGGATATTAATGTTGCTGAAGGAATGACTCCGGGCGGGTGGTTGATTGTAAATACTATGATGTCATTTGATGAGATTCGATCCAAAGTTAATCGGAAAAATATCAATTTTGCGAAATTGGATGCTACTGGTCTTGCTCTTGATGTATTGGGTCGAAATATAACAAATACGGTTATTTTAGGAGCACTAGTGAAAGTTTCAAATGCTTTTACGTTAGAACAATTAAAAAATGCCATATTCAAGACATTTAAGGCAAGCATCGCTGAGAAAAATGCAAAAGTAGTGGAATTGGCTTATAATAAAACCGAAATGTTGGATCTGGGATTTAAACTGGATTATAGCGCAGACACAAAAGAACCGTGGGCACAAATCGAATTAGGCAATTTAGGATATAAGGAATTAGACCTTGCTGGAGTCTGGTACACGCCTGGTGGTTCTGAAGTTGTGAAAACTGGCTCGTGGGGTGTATCAGTTGCCCAGTGGAACAAAGATTTATGTATTAATTGCCATAGATGTTTTCTCGTTTGTCCCGATTTAGCAATTCTTCGAGAATTAGGAGAGGACGGGGAATATCATGTAGCTGGAGTTGATGAATATCATTGCAAAGGTTGTATGAATTGCGTACTCATTTGTCCGAAGAATGCCCTAACAGAAAAAATAAAGAAAGAACCAAAGGGAGGTAAAAACTAATGTCTGTTGAACCAATGAGCCCCTTCTTCAAGGAAATCTCAGAAAGATTGCAATTATCTATGACAGGGAATTATGCTGTAGCTGGCGGAGTATCCCAGACCGATCCGGATGTCATTTGTGCCTTTCCCATTACTCCTCAAACTCAGGCAGTAGAGGGATTAAGTGATGTGGTAAATCATGGATTTTTGAAGGCTGCATTCGTTAATGTGGAATCAGAACTTGCTGCAATATCATATAGCACAGCAGCCTGCGCTGCAGGAGCGCGCACCTTTACTGCAACGGCAAGCCAAGGGTATTTATTAATGTGCGAAGGACTTCCCATGCCAGTAGGCTGGAGATTACCCTTAACGATGCTCATCTCTGCTCGAGCGTATAATTCGCCCAACTTAAATATATGGAACTCATGGGAATTTACCCTTATGGATTTTGGATGGAATACAATTGTATCGGAAAATGTGCAGGAAACATATGACTCCGCGATTATATCATCGAAAATTGCAGAGGAATCCCTATTCCCGACGATGTTTGTTCATGATGGTTTCATTACCTCCCATTCAGCTCAAAATTTTGAAACGTTGACCCATAAAGAAGTGATTAGATTTACTCCGAAAAAACAAAGACATACGATCAATCCAGATACACCGGGAACATGGGGCAGTATTGTAACACCCACTTATTTCATGGAAGGACGGCGTGGATTGGATAAAGCCAAGGAAGGAGTAATTGATATAATTGGCAAGACCTACAAGGAATTTGGGAAATTGTCAGGAAGAAAGTATGATCATGTGGAAGGATTCAACTTAGATACACCCTCAAAAACTGCCTTTATAACGATGGGATCCATGTGTGGAAACATCATCAGTTGGATGGAAAACAACAAAAACTACGGATTGATTAAATTGCGGACGTGGAGACCTTTCCCCTACGCACAACTCCAAAAAATGATTGAAGAACATAATATAAAGAAACTGATTGTTTTGGAGAAAGATGATTCGTTGAATAACGTGTTACCACCTGTTGCCTCCTCGATTGCTACTGCCACCTATCCGTTAGGCACCATTTTGCGCAGTTTTATTGTGGGATTAGGCGGAAGGGATGTCACCAAAGATGAATTCAGTGCAGCTGCAAAGAAGATGGAGAAGGTGAACGATATGCGAGGACGTTTGTACTATTTCCTTGGGGTAAGAGAGACTAAAGATAAATTGGAGGGGATCTAAATGTCGGTAAAATCAAACATAATCGATATAAATGATCTTCTGAAGAGAAAAGAAAGACACACTGTGTTGTACTTCAACTATGATAATGAAGCATTTATGAATACGGGGATTCAAGAGAGCGGATCGACTCCTTTTGCGTGTTCCACCACAACTGGTCCCGGAGGAGAGGAAATTAAAGGAAAAGTGGGTGTTAAACAAGATATTTTAAATCCTATGGCATTTCTGGGAACAAAATCATCCTTCATGGCGAGCGCAAGCTTGGCGTATCCCAATGATTTTATGGGGAAAATAATGGAAGCGATGAAAACACCTGGTGGGGGATTCATTCAAGCGTTTTCTCCTTGTCCACGCGGCTGGAGATCAGAGGCTCATGATTCCTTCAAGATTGCAAAACTCGGAACCGATTCCGGATACTATCCGTTGATAACGATCCGTGTCAAAGACGGAATTCCCAAATGGAGTTATTCTCGTCCACTGAAATTCGATCGGGAAAAATTCTTAGAATTTATCAAGACTATGGGTAAATATGGACATTTATTTAAACCGAAATTTGAAGAGGACCTGATTAACGAATTAATTCAGCAAACTGAGTCCCGTTTAGAAAACATGAAACATTTAGTAGATAACATAGGTGCAGATGCTCCAATGGATATTTATAAGATAAATCCAAAGAAATTGCTGCCACAAACTCACCTTGCGCCGGGATATGGATTATGTCCCGGTTGTGGTGCTGGATCCATTATGCATCTATTGACTTTGGCAGCAACTCAAGTCGCACAAAACAATATTATTTATGTAAATAATACGAGTTGCTTAGAAGTTGCAACGAGTAAAGATAATTTGACATCATGGCGAACTTCTTGGATGCACCATCTATTCGAATCGGGAGCTACGGTAGCAGATGCAATCGCTACCACGTATCGAATGCTACGCTATAAGAATTTGTGGAATAAAGAAATTCCATATGTGATACATCTTGCGGGGGACGGATCCACATATGATATTGGGTATCAATTTCTTAAATCCGCGCTGGTTCGATCGTCTTCCTTTACGTTGCAGAACCGATATTGTTCAGATACCTATTGCGAATAAGATTTTTTTTTCCTTTTATTTTAAAAAGTGCTGCCAAGAAAAGAATTTGATATTGTGGTCCACCAAAATATCATTAATTAAGTACAAGATTTCTGGTTTATATTCCCAAACCTTCTTACTACTAAACGAAATGCAGGTCAATTTTTTTAAGTTTAAGCTTTTTCGTAAGAGAATACCATAAAAAGCTACTTGGGGCAATGATGGCATAAAGTTGTTTTCCGGTTTGTAATCCACAATTTGTATCGTATCATCCATAATTCGAATAATATCTATATGTCCCGTAACAAGGTCTGAAGTAACAGGAGGACAACCCCAAATAGGGACTTCCATGGCTATTGAACGGGAATCTTCTTCCAAAATTTTGGTTTGGATGTCAAGATGGGATGGTTTGGATTGTTTTGCAATCATATGTTCTGCGATTGTGTGTTTAGCAATCTTCGTGAGTTCATGAATGCTGATAGTTTCAGTAATGTGTCCTTCCGCTATCAGTTTTTTCCCAATATCAGTAACAACTCCCCTTTTCAAGCGATTCAATCGAAATTGAGAAACCCTTTGGATATTGATATTGTTAAATAATTCAAGAGGATATCGGTTTTTAGTGATTTCAGTTAGATATTTATGAAGCAAAGGAGAATCTCGATCTTGTTGGGATAAATTGAGTCTATATTTTACCCATTTGAATGTATAACGAAATCCCTGATGATACATGTCTTTTTCGATGATTTGATCCGCAGGTTCATTCAGACAGTGAAGCACTGTTTCCCAATCAAAACCGTATTGCAAACAAATCTGCATCCGAGTCATCCCATTTTCCTTAGCTTCTAAAATTGTTTGTTTGATTTCAGGAGAAATGGGATCAAATGGCATCATGTTGTCATGTGGAGAATATGAGATAAAGAATATTACTATTACTTTGTTAATTATTCCAAATAGGTTATATTATATTAATTCAATAGAAAGAAAATCGACTTTTATCGACTGTATAACCTAAAAACGTGGAAATTGTGTTGCTATACGCTGTGAAGCTACTCTAAATACTTTTACGGTCTTCATCATATTTTCAATATTTTGAGCAGCGCCTACTAAAACGAATCTACCCGCGTTGGATACTACAATGTAGCCATTTCCTGCACGCACGATTACTTCTGATAAATTTTCATTAAACATCGTTTTTGTGACCATGTTGGATGTTGACGTTAAGGCAGAAGCAATTCCGCATAAAGCATCGGAATCTATCGAACGATTGATAGCTGCATAGGCGATTTGATATCCAGAATCAGTGACAAGAGCAATAGCTTCGATATCCGAATTTGATGTTACGTATGCAATCTCAGGCTCTAAACGACCGATGTCTTCGGGACCGATTCCTATATCTCCACCAAATTGCATTTTTTTTATCTCCTTTTTTGGTTCTATATTATTGTGTTAGGGTACGTGTTAAAAAATTTTGGTCTTCGAAAAGCTTGGTCCTCAGAGTGGATCGCTATCATCTCAGGAGTTAAGGGCAACTCTCAGATCGTCTTGATATCATCATCGGACGGTGCTATTCTTTTTCTAAAAGCATTAAAAGATCATTTCCTCGATCAGTCAAATAATATTCCTCTTGTGGTAAGATTCCCCTTTGGTAAATTAATTCAAGATTTGATAATACAGGCAGTCTTCCGTTTATACATTCCCCAGGGACTCCCGAAAGTAATCGAATCGAAATTTTTGTATTAGCACCTCGAGATATCGCAATTAGGATTTGGATACCCATTTCTCCCAAAATAAATTTATAATTCGTTAGATTTTCGCCATTTTCATGATGATTATTGAGATTTTCCGTCATCCAATTAACCTTATTCAATGTTGTATATCTGTACATCAATGATGCTTTCGACTGCACTGAATCGTTCTTTTAATAATTCAATAGGAATTTTAAGCTTGTTTTTCTCGATATAGGATTCGTAAAGGCAATGCTTTTGCTCAATGCAAACTCCAGACATAAATAAATCATCCGGTAATTTTAGATCTTTTGTAATTTCTCGAATCTGTTCGATTGTATTTACGGAGAAATCAGTCAATCTTAGTTGGATTTTTAGAACTTCTTTTCCCTCCAAGGGAAAAATATCAATTTTTAAAGCCCGTGGTTTTGGGGAGAACACTATTAACACGTGAGTGAGGGAAGGGCTTGCAGTCCATGACGCTTTAAAAAAGGAATCAAACATTTTTTTTGGTAGTGAAATATTCCCTAAAGTGTTCTTGTCAACAACTTTACCCCAGCTTAATTCCTTTTCGATTATCTCATTCATCTTTTTTTGTGTTACCTTTTTGTTTTGATATTTTTTTTAATTTATTAAATACTTCCTCTCCGAGGTTTTCAAGTCCTGATTCGTTCGTGGGATTGGATTCTATAGACGTCACTTTCCTTTTAGATAGGGAAGTTTCATAGGATTGGGCAATACTTGAGGGAATTTTTTTACGAGTTAATTTAGACAGATAATCCGGAAACGAGGTTGTAAATTGAATATCATCAATCAATAGAATCAATGATTCTCCTTCGTAGTCAAAATCGTCAATAATATTCTTAAGTTTTAAGATATTTAATATTTCCATTAAGTTTTTGATGGGTTCCCTTTCAATCATATTCAGAATTTGGCTTTTTGGAATGGGACCTGCGCGGAGTTGTAAAATCACGTTGTAAATTTCAGGATTCGCTATCAGAGTTACCAAATCCTTAGCATCTTCGGTAGAAGGTTTATAATCATCAAAAAACAATCCGACACGTTTAGTAAATTCATCTGTTAGTTTCATTAACTCAGGTTGTTCTTGAAATAAAGTAATAATACAATCAGGTGGGATTCTTTGGACCGTAACTTCTTTTACAAGCAGAACAAATACGTCATGTCCGATTACATTCTGAAAAATGAACTTTTCTGTCTCTAGTTTTGCTAACATCTCTTCTAATGCGAGTTCGGGATATTTTTGATTAAACCATTTTTTCATATCTTCCTTTGCTACAGGACCATTAGAGAGATATTTGATCATTTCATAGATAGATTTTTGACTAAGCAATTCTGCAATGATTTCTTCTTCGAATTTTTCTCGGGCAAATGATACAATGTTCCAATACAGGTCTCGAATCCAATGCTTTAACATTTTATCCAGTTTGGTGATATTTTCTTGTTCATTGGATTCCACTTGAAATTCTCCCGATGGGAGACCTTCCCCATAAAATGCCTTATAAATATGTTGAGTTTCTTTTAATCTGTTAGCAAAATCGATACAATGTACCAGAATTTCATGTTGGATTTGTGTAGTTATTGGTTTAGAAAAACACACTGACATCAAAAGTATTTCTTTTTGACCTCGTGCCCACTTAGAACTCACTTCGAAGAAGTAGTTAAAAAGGTATAGGTTTTCAAAAGAATGATTAAAAAATCCTTCCTCGAATTTTGTATCCATAAGATCCGGGATTTTTGTAAGATCTTCGGGTTGTAAATTTGATTCCGGATACTCATAATATATTATTGGGCCAATTTTCCTGTGAAACCAGCTTAAAGTGATGGTGATGGTCATTGTATTCCCGAGTGCACATAATGTTTAGGTATAAAAGTGGTTACTCTATCTAGTAAAAGAAATAACGGGTATTTATATTAACTTAGGTTTTCAGATAAATTTATACAAGAAGTTATCAGATATGATTCGGGTTATTGGATTTGATTTAGATGATACTCTTTATAACGCCACATTATTAGCTACAAATGCAAGAATCGGAGGACTAAATAAAATCCTGGATTGCGGTCTAAAATTTAACTTGAATGAAGCAATCCGTCTACTTCATGAAGTTGTGAGGGAGTATGGAAGTAACTATTCTATGCATTATAATGTGCTCTTGGAAAGAATGAAAAATCACCCAGAGCAGTATGAACTGTCTTCAAAAAATTTCACGGTATCAAAATACGTTGCTGCGGGTGTAATGGGATATCATGACGTAAAAGTGAAAGAGCTGCGTCCCTTTCCAGATGTAAAGGATGTTTTAGGCAGATTCAACAATCTTGGTTATAGCCTTATTTTAATAAGTGATGGAATAGCCATAAAACAATATGAGAAACTAATTCGAATGGAGTTATTGCAATATTTCAAGGAGGTTTTTATTTCAGAAGAGATCGGTCTGGAAAAACCAAATGTGGATTTTTATAAGAAATGTCTGAATATGACAGGAGTTATTCCTTCAGAAGCTCTTTACGTGGGAGACCGTTTAGATCATGACATAATACCTGCGAAAAAACTAGGAATGCATACGGTTCTTGTTCATCGAGGAGGAAAGTATGATCCCTACAAATTAGGTATAGATAAAAATGTGATTTCAGCAGTCACGGATTATGAAGTTACTACCCTTTTGGATCTTTTCCACGCTATTATATCATTCTGAGTTAAATTCGAATATTTTATAGTATATTTCATCTTAATTTACAAGAATTAAATTAACATAATTCGAGCATAGGTGATTGTATGGGAAAACCAAAATCTACAGGCGGAAAAATGCGTGCTAGTCACATTTTAGTTCCAAAATATAGTCAATTACTCCAAATCAAAGAAAAATTGGATGCGGGTCAGAAATTTGAAATTTTAGCCAAAGAGTTCTCTCAATGTTCGTCCAAGAACAAAGGGGGAGATTTAGGTTTTTTTGAACGGGGAAAAATGGTCCCTGAATTTGAGAAAACAGTTCTATCTTTAAGAGTGGGAGAAATCTCTGAGCCAGTTAAAACGCAATTTGGATGGCATCTGATAAAACGAACAGCATAGGTGCTTCTGTTTGGCTAAATCCATAATTATATCATTAATTCAATGCGAAATTTTACCTGAACTCGAGAAAGTGGACGCAAATGTTGCCCAAATGATAGAATACGCGAGGAAAGATAATCCAGATCTCATCATGCTTCCAGAAAAATGGCGTTCAGTATATCCAAAAGAGCAATTCTATGAAACAATTGAAAAAGAAAGGGGACATAGCTATAAATTATTGAAGGATTTGGCAATACAACATGAAGTCTATATCATTACCGGGGGAATATGGGAAGAACGAGAAAATAAATCCAGATTTATTACATCCTATGTGTTTGATACCCATGGAAAAGAAGTTGGTCGTCAGGACAAACTCCATTTATATAGCTACGAACCCAGCATATTCACTCCAGGCACTTGTTTGAATATTTTTACTCATGATCCAACGAATACGCAGTTTACTGTATTGATTTGTTTTGATGTTGCTTTCTTTGAAACTCCCCGTTTAGCAGTAGAAGAAGGAGCCGAATTATTGCTTAGTCCTACTTTAATTCGATCGGATGGAGTGTACAATTGGAATATTTATCTTCAAGCACGAGCTTTAGAGAATCGTGTTCCAATAGCAGCATGTAATCCAGTAGGAAATTTATTTGGGAATACCTACCTAGGACAATCAAAAATCATTTCCTTCAAACGTGGTCATCACTCTCCCTCGATATTAAATGTTAATGAATGTGATATGTCCAAACAAGCAATTCTCACTCAAAAGATCAATATAAGCTTTCCAAACACCCTCAGAAAAGCGAGATTAGCGGAACAAAGGGATAAATCTTCGATTAAAATTGTTAAAAGTTAATAGTAGGTTCACAATAAAAGATAAAAAGTAACGCATGTTATATGCGATAAGATTGGATCCTTATGTCGGAATTAACATTACGAATAGAGAAAATTAAAGCCGGTACGGTAATTGATCATATTGAACCAGGAAAAGCAATACGTGTATTGAATATTTTAGGTTTAGAAGGTCAAGATGGAAGAATTATCTCCGTTGCAATTAATGTTCATTCAAAGAAATTAGGAGGAAAGAAGGATATTATTAAAGTTGAAGATGTTTTTCTTGATAATGAACAATTGAACCAAATCTCACTGATTTCTCCAAAATGTACAATATCTTATATCGAAAACTTCCAAGTGGCTAAAAAATTCATCTTAAACTTACCAGACACATTTATCGGATTAGTTCCTTGCACCAATGAGAATTGTATCTCGAATGTTGAGAGAGAACCTCTAAAATCCGAATTTAAAGTAATTTCAGAAAAACCCGTAAAATTGCGATGCGTATATTGCAGTCGAATTATCAAATTTTAAATTTCCAATGCATTGCATATTGTTGGATCTTCATACAATTTCTGGATTATTCCAATTTTTTCCATCCCTTGTTGTATGATCGAATCCAAATCAGGTTCTAAATCAGCGAACAGCAATTTATAATTAATACTGTTTTCTCTTCGCAGTTGTAATTGCATAATCAAAATTCCCACTTTCCGTTCGATTAAAGAAAGTAAAACTTTACATGTATTTTCTACTCTCTTGTTTAAGATTGAATATTTCTCATAGTCATTTTCATTATAGTGATATTGAATATGGGATATCATTAGAGTAACATAAATGCCTTGTATTTTTGAGATGAAGAAGGTTTTATCAGCGGTTCTCATATATTTCAAGCTACCAAACCGGGAATCCATATAGCCAAATAATACAGCGAGAAATCCACTTGTCAATTCATCGTTATCTGCTAGATTCAATCCCTTATAATATTTGGAATACAAACAAATTCCAGTCTCTTCAAAGATCATTAATTTTTCAATCACTGCTGATCCCTTTTAATCTGTGAAGAGATATTTAAAGGAGGAGAAAGTTACATATGAAGAAGAATTTATGTATTCATAACTGGTGGTATCTGTGTCCTTAATTTATCGTATAAGTGGATTAAATGAATTTGAAATCACTTTTGAAGAATACTGTGTTCCATGCAAATTCCAAAGACGCTGCAGGTATGGAAAATCCACACCTTTGACGGTTGGAATCGATTGTAAAGATTTGCTGAGTGCCTACGAAAAAGAACGCTATGAGCAGATGAGAGTAGCACAAAAAGAAGCAGACCTGGAAGACACGTATGAGCAGATTGAGTCTCGCATTAAAGTAAACACTCGACAAATTTTCTCAAACATCTGGAAAAAGAAAATTAAAGATCATAAGGATGAAATTTTATGCATGAATTCGCATAAAATGGACTCAATGCTCACTTCTCAGCGGGGTGGAGAGTGGTGGGCAGAATTTGCCAAAATTATGAAAAGAATCTATCAAGATTGTAAAAAACAAACATCATTAACATGAATTTGAAAAATTTCCAGCGGATCCGGCAGGATTCGAACCTGCGATAACCGGATTAGAAGTCCGGTGCCTTATCCTGGCTGGGCAACGGATCCACCCTTTTCTCTTGAAATGGAATACCTCATAAAATACTCGGTAGTTTTAATTTCTTTGTGAAATCAATGGATAAGTTCGGAATTACATTATATAGATTAGTTTTTAGCATTAGATGTAATTTATGTTCCATAAGAACAAAACCAGAAAAAGGGTGGGGATATGCCAAAAAGCCCAGATCCAATGTTAATTATGGAGAGAAACCGGTTATTAGAAGAAATTGAGAGTTTGAACGAACGCTTGCGGAATAGTGATGGAGAAATTCGTTCAAGAGGAGAAAAACTTAGTGAAATAACCTCAGAACTGGAAGATTTACGTAAAATCTATCATTCTACCAAAACAGAATTGGAGTATGCAAAATCTCAAATTGACAATCTTGAGAATCAACTAGAAAATACAATAAAAGAAAAAGAAATTCTTTCTGCTAATTTGAATAATTTAACCAATTCATTCAAAACAATATCCGAATCGACTCAGAATTATACCGATGTCAAGTCGAAAATCGCAGATTTAAATGAGAAAATTACGAAATTGGAAGTAAAAAATCGTGAATTAAATGAGAAAATTTTCTCAATTACTCGAGAAAAAGATGGACTTATGAAAGAAAAACTCGAGTTCATGGAAGCTGCAATGAATGAGAAAATGAATTTGCGGAGTTCTAACACAAAATTAGAACTTCAATTAGAACTGCAAAAGAATCAAATCAAGGATCTCCGCCAAAAAAAAAGAGATAGTGAAGAGGGATTGTTAGGAAGTGCGATGCAGATTGAACAGCTAAAGAAAGAAGTGGACACCAAGGCAAAGCAAATTGAAGTTATGCGTGCCGATGAGGGGGTAATCAGCGAAGAAAGTGGAGTACTCAGTGATATACCTTCCTTGGTGGAATATACTATTAATGGACTCAAAAATGTATCTCGATCTCTGCGTTTGGTTTGTCCAAGTATCGAATTTTTAATTGAAAATAGAATTATCGATATTTTAAAGCAAAACACTAAAAAAATAATTATCAATTTAGCAGTACCAATCGACGAAAAATTGAATCATGGTATTATCGATGATCTGAAGCAAATGGGAGCAAGTGTTATCAACACTACAGAAAGAAACAAATATGCAATGAACATCGATGGTGCGAAAATTGCATTAGGAATAGTGTCTGGTGTAAAAGCGCGTGCACTTTTTACTGATATTCCAGAATTAGTTGGTATTCTAACTGAAGTAATCATGACAGCATTTGTTAAAGGCGTAAAGGTCTAATTTTTTATACTTTTCTAATATCTGCATCTATTCCCACATTATTTTGAGTTGGAGAATAGGAAAACACTACCCTTTTTTGTAGTATATTAACAATATCCATTCTATTTTCTCTCATAGCTTCTTCGAATTGCACGAGTGCATCTTCTAAAGGGTTGCGACTATGGATAAACGTATAATAAATCAGGGTTGTTTTTCGCCTCCTTACAAAAGGTAGGATATAGGGTAGAAATTCATGGGATAACTCAGGAAGATTCATAATTATATAATCGGTTTTGTTAATACAGTTTTTACCAAGTGTGGACTTTAAAAACTCCCGAAAATCCCCCAAGTAGGGATGTATTGTCCCTTTTAGCAGGTTTTTATTGGATGTGATATTTTTTTCTAAAAATTTGTATGCATCGGGATTTTTTTCAATGCTATAGACTTGCACTTCATGGTTTCGGGCAATCTGGATTGAAAATGGACCTATTCCCGCAAATATATCTAGTATAATTGCATGTTTGTTATAAAATAAATTCGCAACTCGATTACGCTCAAAACTGAGACGTGGAGAGAAAAACATCCTAATGGGATCCACGTGGAAGACACAATTATTTTCTTTGTGAATTGTATAAGTGCATGGTTCTCCTGCTATCACTTGATATTCTCGCAGACGAAATTCCCCCTTTATATTTCCCATTTTATTCAGGACAGTGCTTATATTCTTGTGTAGGTTAATTATCGCTTCTCCGACAATAGATAGAATCTGGGTCAATTCGGAGGTATTTTGTATAATCTCAGATAATTCTCCCCACCGATCTATCTCCAGTATTGCCACACTACCGATTAGATCAAATGTTTTAGGGATGAATTCAAGTATTTTCGGATTAAGTAACTGTTTCAGACGTTCGTGAAGATTGCTAATTTGTGTTGCTTGTGCCCACTTTTCATCCCAAGGAAGTTTTATGATATCAATTTCGATGTTAGTTAGTTTTCGAAGAAGGGCGATGAGATTTTCGATAGAGATAATATCACGAAAATTAAGAGGTAAAAGCTTTTTGTTTGTATCGCTGGATTTGATGATTTTAACGGAAGAATCTCTCCTGATTCCTAAGGATAGTGCATCTTCAGTGTCTAATATATCTAAAAAATGTTGAACTAATTGATTTTCAACACACGCAAAATACTGGTATTCCTTTTGGTTTAGTTTCATATTAATCCTTTATAATATGATAGATTTGTATTAGAGCTTGATTTGAGGGATTCTGCAAGTATTTTACAAGATCACGATTGATATCAGATGCAGCCTTTGTACAGGCAATCAAAATAGTACGGGTGCATATATAAGTGCTCTTCCTGAACACCATATCATGAGCATGGGTGAGTATAAGATTAGGATGACCAAAACCAATAAAATCATCGAAATAATTGCTAGATTGTATCGTCACCAAAAATTTATTATTATCTCGTAATTTCTGTTTAGTATCATTTTTTAGGTTTGAACAGCTCTTTGGAGACTCCATTCCAAGGATACACGTGCCCCGAAGTGTTAATTGGGAATCACTGGTGAACTCTAAAGTGGATTTATGAGTGGATGTTAAATACTTGTGTCCTTTCACGGTAAATTCTTCTAGTAACACGGTCTTCATTGTATAACCATTTTGAATAATTCTTATGTAAAATATCTTCCAATCCGTAATTAGAGTTTTTATGACGATATATAGGGACACGTTTGTGAACAAAATTTTTAAAATATGATGCACCATAAAAAGATATGTTGCCAGTCTACTGTTACTAATAGATTGGTAGGTTTGCTGCAGAATTGTTCATTTTTGGGCGTGTAGCATAGCCTGGTTCAATGCGCTCGGCTGATAACCGGGAGACCGGGGGTCCGAATCCCCCCATGCCCATTTTTTCTCGAGTATCTTCAAATAGAGATCTGATAGGCAAAAGTGAGTTATCAGTTCAGAATCCATATTTTAGCTTTACGAAACTATTTGTACTGATAGACATTTGTCTCCTTGAAAAAATATGAAACCACAGGATCGAGATTTAATATGGTCATTAAAAGAGCAAGTTTGTGAAACAGCTGTTCGTACGATGGAGTTGGGATTGAATATTGGGAGTGCAGGAAATGTAAGTGTAAGAATCCCCGAAAAGGAAGAAATACTTATTACGCCGTCTCAAATAGATTATGAAATTATTAGTCCATATCAGATCGCTCATATTGATTTTGAAACGAAGCAACTAGGGGGGGAGTGGACCCCTTCGAGTGAAAAAATCATGCACGTTACAGTATATAAAGCTCGACCCGATGCTCAAGCGATTATCCATTTTCATAGTAGATTCGCATCGGTTTTAAGTGCAACTGGACATACTATTCCTCCATTAATGGAAGAAATGATTAATGCATTGGGGGGAGAGGTGAGATTAGCAGAATTTTCACAAGTAGGATCCAAGGAATTGGGACAATATGCGGTAGATGCACTTGGTGACCGTAAAGCAGTGCTACTTCGGAATCACGGTGCATTAGTCTGTGGAAAAACATTGTTTGAAGTACTTAGATTAGCACAAATTGTCGAGGAACACGCCGAATTATACTATTTAGCTTTAACTTTAGGCAAATCGACTATTACGCCAATTCCCGATGCAGCACAGAAATTTCAAAGGTTAATTTATGAAGCTTTTAATCGAATAAAACCCAATAAAAAATCTAAACCTCCGAAAGAAGACTAGAATAATCAGAAGTAATGTAAGACAGAATTTTCCTCATTTGAGAGTCAATTCTATTCATATCATAATCAGATCCACGGTGTAGGTTTATACGTCTTTGCATAACCATATTATATTCTTTTTTTAAATCTTGAAGAAATAATGAAGCAATATCCTTTGGGGGGATGTCAATAAAAAAATCCGATCCAATTACCACTTGAATTAAAAGAGATCCTATTTTTGCCTTTTTTTTTAGCTCCAAACCCTCAATAACTCCCGGATAAGCCCCAAGAATAGAAAAATAAAGAGCAACTATAGCACGTAATAGGATTTCATTATTCTTTATTCCTAGTTCCTCAAAATCTACCCCATAAAGCACATTACTCTTTATAATAAAATTCCGAACATGACAATCTAGGGGGATGACACTATATATATCTGAAAATTTTACAATCCACCAAAATAAATTCGTCAATAAATTTTCCCAGAAAGAAGAATTCCACTTATCTTTGATGTTATCTGTAATTAAATCCATCAAGTTCTTTCCTAGGACATATTCCGTAATAATGTAAGCCCGATTCCAATACAGTAACTTCGGGATCGCAAATGAGGTTATATTGGTTTGGTTTTGATGGAAAAAATCAAACTCATGCCTAAAAGTATAGATTTTTATCTCATTTTCCCAAGATTCATTATCTGTAAATAATTTCAGTAAGATTGGAACTTTATTTTTGGGTATAATAGATACTACGGTATTCTTCTTGCTTTTTTCTACCTTGCAGTATTCAGATTTTAAAGGGTGTGAGTGCAATAAGTTGTGTTGCTGTAAAATTCGGAGAATTTTTTCATGTTCGATTTGAGGTAGGTCGGGAATTCCGCACTCCATATTAATTCAAGTAGGTTCGTTGTGTTATAAGTATCATCACTTATGTTACCAGTGTATCATCCCCATGATACCTTCTTTTTTGATAGGGATTAATCAAATCTCTTTTGAGTGTCCTATGGAAAGCTATGACTTAGTAAAAATTATTCAGCAATATCAAAATCCAGTTAATCAGATAAATCAAATGCAGGAACTAATAGACATTATGCTACGGCGTGCCATCAGCAGAAAAGATGAGGGACAACTCCGTGAGATGTCAAAGCGAATATCAGCTTACTATTTGAAAGAAATTTTTCCCCATAAAATCGAAGATTTCTCCCTATGATCTCTAGCTTTTTTTTCTAGTGTGTATTTCTAGTAGAAGATATCCATGTGTGGAATTTTTGGAATAATCTCGAATATAATTGGCACTGAGACTGCAAAACATATTCGTGAGGGTTTAGAAAGATTAGAATACCGTGGATATGATTCTGCAGGAATTGCTTTAGTTAATCATGGAGTAATTGAGTTACGAAAAAAAACAGGAAGAATTGCAGATATCAATAAAGATAAATGGCTGGATTCCATACCTGGACAATTCGGCGTTGGTCATACGCGATGGGCTACCCATGGCAAGCCTGTAGAATATAACGCTCATCCCCACCTTGATTGTTCGGGTAAAATCGCGATTGTTCACAATGGAATTGTGGAAAATTATCAAGATCTCAAAAAAGAGTTGATGATTCGGGGACATGTATTTAAAAGCGATACGGATACGGAAGTATTTACTCATTTAATCGAAGAATATGTCAGTAAGGGGTTTGATCTAAAAGATTCGGTTATTCAAACGGTTAAAAAATGCCGTGGAGCTTACGGAGTTGTGGTTATACATGCTGATACTCCGGATTATATGGTGGTAGCACGAAAAGAATCCCCTTTAGTACTGGGAATAGTACCGGGAGAGACCACGTATTGCGCTAGTGATATTCCCGCATTTCTCCCTCTCACACGAGAAGCGATTATATTGGATGATGATGAGGTAGCAGTTTTAAAACCCGGAGAAGTTGAAATTTTTAGGGTATTTGAGGGAAGCAAAAAAGAAATATCCCCTTTTAAAGTGGGATATTCTATGGATGCAGCACAAAAATCCTTAGATGGAGTACAGTTTCCTTGGTTCATGATCAAGGAATTGCATGAAGTTCCCCAAAAAATTATGGAACAAGTTCAGATCCCTCAAACCGAATTAGATGAATTTTGTAAATTAATCATGGAGTCGGATCATGTATTTATTACTGCTGCAGGAAGTTCATACTACGCAGCACTTGCTGGTAAATTTCAGATCACACGTTTTGGTGGACCGTATATTCAAGCGATATTATGTTCAGAATTTATTGATCTTGTTCCAAGGATGCCAAAAAATACTCTCGTTATAGCAATATCGCAATCTGGAGAGACTGCTGATACGCTAGAGGCGGTACGGTATGCACGAGAGAGAGGAAAGGCGAAAATTTGTTCTTTGGTAAATGTAGTTGGATCTTCTCTAACACGGTATTCTGATCATGTTCTTATTACAACAGCGGGTCCCGAAATTGCTGTAGCTTCTCAAAAAGCATTTTGTACACAAGTCACAGCTCTAAGCTTGATCGGATTACGCATTGCAGAATTATATAATACTTTACCTCGTTCAGAAATATTAGCATATAAATCTGCATTAAGAGAAACTTCAAACATCACCAAACAAATACTTATCGAACAAGGGAAGATAAAAGAGGTGGCACGGAAACTGAAGGATTATGAGAACATCTATTTCCTTGCACGTGGAATTTCCGCAGCAGCGGCTTTTGAAGGCGCTCTAAAACTAAAGGAAGTTGCATATATCCATACGGAATCCTACGTCGCTGGGGAGTCAAAACATGGTCCAATAGCGCTGATAGAAGAGGGATTTCCAGTTATATTTATTGCACCACCTGATACAACTTACGAGAGAATCATTGGAAATATTATGGAAATGAAGAGTAGAGGGGCTGTAGTGTATTCAGTGGTTTCAGATGAAGATGAAAAAGTTACATCAATCTCCAACTATACCATTCGTATCCCTCAGCTTATAAATAAATACGCAATTGAAACCAGTATAGTCCCTTGTGCTTTTTCTTTGCAATTAATGGCATATTTCATCTCAGTAATTAAAGGCTTAGATCCAGACAAACCTCGAAACTTAGCTAAATCCGTTACTGTGAAGTAATTTCATAACGAGAAGTAAACACATTTTTATCCATACATTCTTTTTTCATGTTATCCAAAAATCAAGCTCGGGATGGAAACGATGGGAAAGCAAAGATCTCTTGAAGAAATTAAAAAAAAAATTGCTGATGGCTCTGCAGTGATAATGACGGCACAGGAATTATGCCAGATTGCTCAATCGGGGAAGAAAATCGCATTTGAGGATGTGGATGTCGTTACCACTGCAACAAAAGGACTAATGAGTGGTACATCAGCAGTACTTGCTTTTCGAATCGGAAACCCTAAAGAATTTACCAAAGTAGAGCGTCTGAGCATGAATGATATCCCGTGTTATGTGGGTCCTTGCCCAAATGAAACATTAGGATTAGTGGATTTAATTATATATGCTACTGATAAAAGCAAATCCAACCCGAGCTATGGCGCCGGTCACCTCTTAAGGGATTTAGTGGAGCATAAATCCGTGAAAATAAAAGCTCTAACTACCGAAGGAAAGAAAATAGAAAAAAAGCTGACAATTAATGATATTTATTTCGCAAAAATGCTTGGAATCCGGCATGCATTCAAAAATTACAACGCGTTTATTAACCCAAGTGAAAAATCTATTAAATCCATTTTTACGGTATTGGATATGGCACCTAATATGAGTGAGGTGTCTGTTTGTGGAGTGGGATCCGTAAATCCATTAGAAAATGATCCCGAATTTGAAATAATTGGTATAGGAACGCCGATTTTAGTAAATGGAGCTTTGGGATATGTGATAGGATCCGGTACGAGATCCTCCCATGAACGCCCTAATCTTATGACGATTGCTTCTTTATTTGAAATGAAGCCCGAATACATGGGTGGGTTTAAAACAGCGATGGGACCAGAAGTCATTTGCACAATCGCCGCAGCAATTCCTATTTTGAATGAAAAAATTTTCAAGAATTTAAAATTGACTGATGATAAGGTTACATTAAATTTGGTGGATGTTGTTGGAAGAAAAGTAATTACAATCTTGGATTATGGACAAGTCTGGGGCAAAAAAAACATAGACTTGGTAATAAAAACAAATGACAATTTCAAAGAGATACACTGCGCGAAGTGTAAACTAAAAGCGGATTGCCCTGCAGAGAAATATTGTCCAACAGATGCATTTTCCGTTCAAATCGGGATAAATCGTTCATTATGTTTTAATTGTGGAACATGTGTATGGACGTGTCCTGAAGGGGCTGCTATTGGGCGATTAGGTCATATTGAATGGAATGGAAAAAAAATTCCCATTCGGTTACGTCAGTCAGACAGAAATGGAGCCATCAAACTGATGAACGAGTTAAAAGTCAAGATCCTCAAGGGACAGTTTCCTTTAACACTTCCTGTATCCAAGCCAGAAATTTTTACTGAAAAATTGGAGGACGAACGGGAAAAAGGTAGTTCCTCGGATTGTTAGGTTTTTATGGTATGAATTTGATGATTAGTTAAAACTGACTTGAGAGTTGGCTATGAAAAATCCGAAATGGTTATCAAAAACTGAAATTAAAGAAATTTTAGATTATACTCTTTCTGATGAGGAAATTGAGGAAGCAAAGACTCACTTGCTAACTCCTGTTTTTGAACAAGTGTTTGAATCTTCTGTAGGGAATGGAACTCCCTATTTTAAAGTTCGCGGAGATGATCGGGAGATCATGGATTGCACTTCCCAAGCGTGGGTACTTGCATTGGGTCATGGTGCCATGGATCCGATTTATGCAGCCTTTCTCCAAGCGCAAAAAGTTTCTCATCATCAATATGGATTTTTAGATGAAACCCGCGCAAAATTAGCAAGTAAAATTGCATCAATTGCTCCGGGGAAATTACACAGCGGAAAGGTAGCTTTCAATAATATGGGGGGTAGTGCTGCTAATGAAGCAGCAATTCGACTTGCCTATGTATCCCAGAAACGATCTCAAAAACAACAGATTGTGGTTTTTTCACGGGGATATCACGGAAGTTCTTTGGCATTGACAGGTGCAACCCAATACATCCGAATAGCTACGAGATATCGACCTTTCGGTTTAGGAAGATGGGAACGGGCATTCTTTCCGTATTGTTATCGCTGTTCATGGAACTATAAGAATGGATTGCTGGGAAAAAAAGACAAGGACTGCAAGCTAGAATGTTTAGATTTATTCCAGAAATTCGTGGAGGAAACAACGAATTCTGATGTTGCTGCAGTTCTGTTAGAACCAATGCAAGGCGCGGGTGGACAGATACCAGCTCCTGTTGAATGGTTGCAGGGTTTACAAGAGATCTGTAATAAAAACAAAATTCAAATTATCTACGATGAATTTCAGACAGGTTTTGGCAGAACTGGGAACATGTTTGCCACGGATTATTATAATGAACTGGGAGGAATTGATGTTTCTCCCGATATGATGACCTTAGCGAAAGCTGCGGGAGGGGGTCTTCCTCTGGGAATTTTACTTGCTTCCAATGAATATAAGCAGTTCTCCGAAGCGGAAGAACATAGCACTTTCTCTTCAACTCCCGTACCCATGGCTGCATGTTTAATTGTTTTAGAGATTATGGAAAAGTATAATATTCCTGGAAATGCGCGAAAAATGGGAGAGATAATTACCAAACGGCTTTTAGAACTCCAAACCAGTCATCCAGTAATCGGGGATGTAAGAGGACCGGGATTGTTTATTGGAGTAGAATTCGTAAAAGATCCCAAAACACGCGAGCCATTTACAATTTTAGCTGAAGAAATGAAAAAAGAAGGGTGGAAACAAGCAATCTACTTCCAAGGGATGATGCCAATAGTCAAACCCTCTGGAGATATTGTACGAAACGTCTTGAAAATCAAACCTCCCTTAATTATAACAGAAGAGGAAGCAACTGTTATTTGTGATCGATTTGAGACGTGCCTTAAAAATTGTTTAAATGACTTACATTGGAAAATAAAGTGATGTTCATATGATTAAAAATATTAAGCAATTGGGGATTGTAGTTCCCGATATGGAAAAAGCGATTCGATTCTATGAAGATGTAATGGGAATTAGACCCATTAATGTTCTTCCGAGAGAACCTGAATCGTGCGAGTTGCATGGAAAAAAGACGGATTTCCAATTAAAAACTGGATTTGCCTTTTTGGAAAATCTGCAAATCGAATTAATTCAAGTCGTGAATGGGCGATCGGCACATACTGAATTCCTTGAGGAGCATCCCGAAGGTGGATTCCATCATGTGGCCGTGTATGTGGAAAATCTTGATGAAGAACTAGAAAAATATTCCAAAGCCGACGTCGAGTTAATTGCCAAAGGACAGTACATGACAGCAAAGTGGGCTTATTTAGATACACGAAAACAATCGGGATTGCTATTAGAATTGATCGAGATGGTAAAACGCACGAAAAAAAAGAAAATAGAAAACGAAGAATAATTTAATTTAGATTAGTTTAGCGTGTTTTAATTGAACTTCCTCTTTTACTTTCTTTAATCTTTCTCCATGCAATGGGAACAAAAACAGGAAAACTAACACCAAAATAATGCCACCGATTGTGAATCCAACCATTAACCATCGTATGCCTTGCACCAATGCAAGTGATTCTAATTCACTTGGATTTATGAGGTATCTATCCCATCCTTGCCCACCAAATACCAGTGCAATAGCTCCAATACTGAGAATTGTGGAATATCGATTTATTAATGCATTAACCCCGTAGTAGGCTCCTTCTCTTCTGGTTCCTTGTCTCAATTCATCTTCATCTATAATGTTTCCCATGATGATGTCAACAAAGAACATTGCCGCTGAAAGACCGATTCCATTGAAACCCATAAAGATAATCGCCCATATATTATGGGATAACCCAAACCATGACCCTCCTTCTTGCAGGAATGCAAAAGGAACTAATGCCAGAATCCAAATACATTCACCCACAATAAACGCATTTCTCATCCCGATCTTATTTCCCATCACGCGCATTAGTGGAAAAAAAGCTGTTGCGCTAAGAAAAGCTACTAGGAGCATTAAAGTAAGGGTAAAATCCCCTTTTTCAACACCAAGTACGAATTGTCCATATAGTGGAATAACTGTAGTTAGGAGTTTGAACACAAACCAGTTGAATAAGTTCGCTGTGATGAACAATAGAAAAGCTCGATTTTTAAAAGTGATTGCCAAGGAACGGAAGATGTTCGGTTCCTCTTCTTTTTGAACGATCTCTATTGGGTCTTCTTTCATTCCGTATCTGTAAAACATAAATCCCCCTGCAATCACTAAGAGGGCTACTACACCACCAGTAATCCAATATTTTGAAATAAAGGGACGATCAATTGACCCCTCAGGAGCTAAATTCCCTCCAATGAAAATAGTAGGCAAGACAAATCCTATCAAAACACCCACAATGGTCAATATATTCTTCCACATATTCGCACGACTGCGTTCTTTTTCATTTTTGAACATCTCCGGGAAGAGGGATAATTGATTAGTGGAAAAAATTGTGTAAAAGAGATCATAAAACATGATAATTCCGATAAAATATATTGTTTTTATGATATCCGCTTGATTTTCCAGTCCGGGGAAGAAGAAGAGGAAGAAATTCACCAATGCGAAAGGAATAGTAATGATTAGAATCCAGAATTTCCGTCTTCCATATTTCGATTTAGTCCTATCCGAGATGGGTCCGAGAATTGGATCATTAATCGAATCCCAAACGGCGAAAACGAGGAATCCAAGAGCCAAGGCTCTTGTTGAGATACCAATTACCGAATAATAATATACAAATGTCAGGAATTGAAACATCTGATGGCTCATTTGATCCGTCATAGCACCCAAACCGAAAGCTATCGTTGTACCGAGGGGTTGACGGAGCTGACTTCTGCTAATTTTTTCTTGTGTCATATTCAATCACTGTTTTCTTCTATAATAGTCAATAAAAACATTATGATCATGTAAGTATTTAAATCATCCCATATGTTAGTTATAAACGGAATGTTGCTTGGTACTAATAGACATTCTCAAAAACTATAATTCTTCATAAATCCGAATAAAAGTATATAATGCGATATTTAAGGTTCTCAGTTCCCTATTTCTCACAATAACAATTGCCGACAAAATGTATATTCCCGCATGACACTTGGAATTAATACCACAATGACACATGTGGATTACAGAGAAAATACATTTTCCAATCATAGGAGGTTAAATCAAATCATGAAGTTAATCACCGTGCATATCCCCGAGGCTTATCTCACAGCAATCAATCAATTAATTGCAGTCGATGCGTATCCTAATCGCAGTGAAGTAATCCGCGTAGCAATTCGAGATTTACTCAAAAATGAGCTCGGAGGATTCATTCAATATTCTCAAGATAAATCTGCTAAAATCCCGAACCTAATGGAAGAATAAGATAAGAAAAAACAGAGAAAAAAGAGAATTAATTTTACAACTTAACAAAAAATGTAACAATCTTCTCTGGACTCATCGATGACATCGACAATTTCGGAAATGAAATTTTCTAATCCCTTTTTAGGGTTGAGATAAATGGTTTCTGCATTTACTTTCTGATGAAAAAGTTATCATGTTGAACATATCGAATATAAATCAATTTTTTTTGTTTTCTTGAGCTTGAATTTCGAATCGGTGAACAAAAGGAATAAAATCCTCCAGTTTGTCTACTTCAAATACTGCATTATCACCCGATTGCAATTTCTGCAGTTATTTATCCAATACTGCAATTCTCGTGGAAATTAACCAAATATCCATACGATTCAATGTGGGTTTAATTCCAAATGAAATTTAAGTCACTTATACTACTTTATCATATCTCCATTATAGTTTTATCAGTATAAAATTCACCATAGGATCAATCAATCGAGTAAAAATGAGTAAAAAATATTCTGAAAAAGCATGGACCGTGATTTTGAAAACAGATTCAGGATCCACTTCAACAATAAAATTATACGATGGAAATTCCGTTCTGGGGGAATATATTCAGATCAGACGGAATTATTTTGATGACTTAATCAAAGAGATCAAACTGAACAAGGCATATAGTGTTGGAAAATATATTTATAAGGTTATTTCCCATGAGGGGGAGGATTGGACTGAGAATCCAATGATTTTATTGATGGCAAGGAATAAGGAAAAGGATGTGCCCCTTTGGTTACTAATAAAACGGGAGAATAATCTTAATGGATTTCTTGTAGCAATTGGTCCGGAGATATTTTGCGAATATCTGGTTAAGGAATCAGAAAGAATAGAAGAAATTCGGAAATTCTTAGAATACGTCGTTATTTATAGCCAAAAATGGGCAATAACTGCTATAGTACCGTCTTACTTAACTTGATCTCTTAATTTTTCAATTGTCCTAATGAGATGATTTATTTTTTCTATTATTTCTGCATCTGTGGTTTTTAATTTTGTATCCAAGATTAATTCATGAGTAGAAAAACTAGTTTTGGATAAAATGTATTCAATTGACTCATTATAGCGCTCATTCCCACCTTTAATGTAAATATCGATCAAGAAAGGAATGATTGTTTCATCCATTTTCTGGATGCATATCATATATCGATTGTTTACTTCTCCTTGTTCAATAGAACGATCCAATAGGGGAACAAGAGAGCGAGGATCTGATATTTGGGATAAAGAATTGCATATAACAAGATCAAGTCTTCGATCCTCAGTACCAACCAAGCCGGTTAAAGATTCTATAGATTCCATTACTTTTCGGGAACCTAATAAGCTGATTACACCCAATTTGATGTATCTGTTTTCAGATTGTAACGCTGCAATTAGAAGGTCATTAGTGTTTTCCAATTTCAGTTTGTTTAGGGCAATAATTACCTCTTTTCTCACTTCTTCTTCTGGATCTCCTAATAATTCAATGAGAGGTTGTATCACTTTGGGACTTGCATTTTTTACTAGACCATGTACGGCGAATATCTTTACCCATTTGTCTTCATCTTTTGTTGCGGTTATCAAATAGGGAGTGATTTTTGGATTTTTAATCAGACTTAGGGATTTTATAGCTGTATTTCTTAGTTTAGATTCATTGTGGTCTAGATATGATGATAGAATGGAAATTGTTCGGGGATCTTGGATTTTTGCCAGTATATCGAGGATTTTTTGTTGTGTTTGAATTGGGCAATTAGGAATCTCCAAAATCTCTTTTAAGGGTTCGATAATATGCCATGTCCCTACAGATTTTAATGAATTCAATAATTCAGTAATTTTAATTATATCTTTTGGATTTTTGATTATTGTTTTATGCAATTCCGTTATATTGGAGTTTATTTTTAGGCTATTATCCTTTTCACTCATGTGCAGTCAGTTTTTTTCATTTTATGGATTTTTGATCTTATATACATGGAACCAAAAAAATCAAATTACTTTAGTTATTTTATTATATGATATCAATGGAAGATCCATCTATTCCTCAAAAAACAGAGAAAGGCTCCAATGATCATCAAGAAAGAATAGTATATCCAGCAAAAAGAGTTGCAAGACAAATAGTATTGCATACAGCTATTATCGCGTTGATGATTGGATTAAATACAGTGGCAACCATAGTTTTTGCAGTATATATTCCTATATCCAACGGTTTTTTTAATATTGGAGAATCCATGGTATTTCTTACCGCAATTTTATTTGGACCGTATATCGGAGCGATCTCGGGCGGAATTGGTGCATCATTAGCAGACATCTTATTAGGGTTTGTCCATTACGCTCCAGGTACCCTTATTATTAAGGGAATGGAAGCGTTAATTGTAGGGTATTTATATCAAAAATTCATTACATTCAAACAGAATTCTCAACAGAAGAGTTTTAAAAAAATTTTAGAATTAATTTCGGTAATCGGCATATCTTTGGCAATTGCCTTGACTATATTATTTGTAGGACTCATTTTTTACATTGGACCGGCGGAAATTAGCGGATTCAACTACTTATATATATTCAGTGCCAATTTCACTCGTATTTTCTGGTCAATTATTGCTGGAAGTAGTTTTATCAGCATATTGCTGATATATTTTTTTGTCGATTCTAGGATATCGTTGAAAATTATAGCCATGTTCTCAGGTGGTATGTTTATGGTTATTGGGTATGTGATTTATGCAACATTTATCATAGGAATAGCTACTGCTTATTGGGAAATGCCATTTAATTTGTTGCAGGTATGCATTGGAATAACGATCGCAGTTCCCATCTCTGGTCCAATTAGGAATACGTTAAAACTTTAATTCATATTTCTCAAAGTCTTAATATTAAATGGAGTATCCAAAATATGCTAAATTACACTCGAGAGGAACTCGGAAATAAAACAGCTACTATGAACCAAATGAGGAATAATTTATATCATTTTCTCCGATTTCTGGGTAGTAAAGGTTTCAACGACCAAGAGATTCGAGTAAGGTTGGAGCGTATGGGTAAAAATATTGCAAAAACTATTATTGAGGAGAAAAAATTTCTTGGATGTAATATTGAAGAGATCGTAAAATCAGTCTATTCTGAATTATTTGAAAGCAAGATCGAGTTTACTCAAAACCTAGATCAGATAATCATTGAAGATAAAAAATGTTCCTTATGCAAATATAAGAGGGAAGACCTTTCAGTCTCTCCATGTAGTGTGATAACTTCGTTAGTATCTGAAATTTGCACTTGTTATGGATATAAAGTAAGAGAGTCAACTGTCAGAAAATCCGTCGCGTTAGGGGATGTCACATGTATTCATTCATATATATTGCAGGAGTATCCGAGTTAAAATGGTAATTCGATTTTTAGTAGGACGTACTGCGAAATTTTTTGGGAGAAATGTGAATTTACTGTTTTTTACTACCTTATATCGAGAAATGTATAAGGAATTGGTTGATATCACCAATAATGAAACTAAAGCTTCCCGAATTTTAAAACTCATAGGAATAAACGGAACATTTGAATCCGCACGAAGACAAATCACGGTTTTACGAATGTTCCCTAATGATCCAGTTAAAGTGATGGAATATTTAGACGTTATTTGGTATGTGATTTTTGGAACCATAATAGAAAAATATGAATTAGAGAAAATTTCCAACCAAGGAAAAAAATATCCAGATTTGGTGTTTCGTATATCAAAATGCCCGATATGTGGGGGGTATGGAACTTCGGATTTGGATTCCATTCGATGCACCAATATCCAATCGGGTGAAAGCTATTATGCAGCCGGATTAGTTGGAATGTTAGAAGAGACCGCTAATTTCATTTTGGAACTCAAGAAAAATGATTATCGAATTCATATGCAAGAAACTCAATGTTTTTGCAAAGGAGACTCTGCATTAGAATTACAATGCCGTATAGTGGAAAAGACTCAGTTTTTTGAATATACCCAAACTATAGATGAAAGCCTTGAGATCCCATTTTTGGTGGAATCGGATTTAAATGAACCAAATGACTTTCTTTTAAAGCCATTTGATGCTATAAAAGACCAGATCCTTTCTCTTGTTCAAGAAAAAATGCACATGACTACCTTTGAATTTATGGAATATTTTCGAAATTATGAAGAAGATGTTATACGTATAGTAGGGTTTCTAATGATTCATCTAATTAATGAGAATGGAAGAATCATCGAGAAATTGTGTGAAAATGAGTCTGTTGCAAAATTAATCGGTCATCAGTATAATAACTCATTAGAAATGGTAAAGTTAAGCTTGCCTTATGAAGTATTAAATGATTATAAGAATTTCATCATCCAATTTCTCACAGATATAGCCCCATCTGATATGATAGAGCGATTTTCTGCCATTGAACCATCAGATCTGATTAATCTTTTTTATGAAGGAGTAAAGAAAGCACTAATGGATTTAGGTGTTGATTTTCAGAGCTTAAAAGCGAATATCTGGGAAGAATTGGAAATCCACAAAATATTTGAGCAATCTAGCAATTCGAGCAGGAATCAACCTTTAACAGAAGTACAAAAACATGAACAGATAGACCTAAAAATGCAGCTAATTCAAGAAATTTTTGTGTTTATGATGGCAGTATCCTCTTTACCCAGTCGGATCATCCTATCATCCATTCATGGGACGATTAAATCTATGTCAACGTCAGGTGCTGATAGTTTCTCAATTATTCGAGAGCAAGCTGAAAAAGTGCGTGAATTAATTGGTAGATTAAATTAATTTCTTTTTGATTTCCTCTAATTGATCAAGAACAACTTTATCAAATATATGATCGAGAAGATAAAATGCTTTAGCAATGGAGAGCATAAATGCTTTGGGTAGAAAAACGATATTTGACCACCCAGAAAACTCTTTGATTGCAGGCTCAAGACATAAATATTTTGTGTGAGGTGTATTTGAGTGCAAGGAATCGGGATAAATGAAATAACATGCTCCTGTAAAGATGTTTACAGAGAATCGTCCTTCTTTTATTTGTACATAGATGTTTCGATGATCATGTTCCAATTCCAATCGTTTTAGGATTTCATACATCTTCTTCAAGGAATTGTCGTATTCCTCTAATGACTCAAAATAAATCTCTTTGAATTCTTCAATATCATATGCATTTTTCGGAATTTTCCTTACTGCATCGGAAAATAGTTCTAATATGATGGTTTCATAAAATTTCCGTAGATTTTGATAGAATTGCACATAATTTTCCTCAGAGGGTTCAGTAGGTGAAAAATAGGTTTCGTCTACATCGAAAAATCGCACTTGAAATCCTAATTCTTCTGCTTCCTCAACCAATTTTTGATTATGATCTGCCGGATCTAATGGATTTACTAAAACGAGCAGAAACTTGAGAAATGAGTGCTTACGAAATTCTCGTATCAATTTGAGGGTTTGGGCAACTCCTTCTGCTGTGTTTTGAGAATGAAGCACAATGGAACCGATAGAACCATTAAAGAAGAGTGGTCGAACCCATTGAAAAAAATTCTGAGGAGAGATGTCCCAAATTATGATTTTTGCAATTTGCTCCGTCCGATCATGGAGCTGTTTTACCGAGATATTTACACCTATAGTATCCGAATAAGAGTTCTCATTGGGATTGGAGAGTTCCAGATTTGCCTTGATCATGTCGAAGAAAAGATTTTTATCGCGCGGTTCTGATGATATGAACGAAATCTTGAATAGGAAGATCCGCAATACCCCCGAGTTTTTTATTTGGTAACTTATTAAAGATGATTCAGTATTATATGTATTATATAGATCAGATATTTTTTAAATTTGGATTTAATAAAATTAGGAAAACAATAACAACTGAGGATGTAACTACATGGCAGATGAATTTAACGCTGTGCTGGATTCGATGCGGGAAGCACCATTAAGAGAACAAGTAGAGGGACTTTCCGAGGTGATAGAAAAAATGATGGTGTTGATTATGAGTATTCCCGAAAGAGTAGACGCAATGATAGCGAATTTGAACTCACAGATTAATGGATTACAAATGAAAGTATCCAATCTCGAATCCCGAATTGTAACTGGAGCAACTGGTGTTCCTATAGCAGCTGGTTCTAGCCATGGAGGGATAAGTATGCCCGGAGTACCACCACCACCACCAGGTGCTCCCGCACCTCGTCCAGAAGTTCCAGCCAATCCAATTTCCTTACGCTCGTCTATAATGGGAGAATTAAAAGAATTGTTTAAAAAGCGACGGGCTTTAAGTGAGTAAGCGAGATCATTGATTTGGATAAAATGACCAACTCACTTATACATTCAGTTTCATTTTTTTTATGCGATTTTATTCCATAGTTATCATTCATAATAAAGAAATCACTCTTTTTTGAATGGTGTATCAAAAAATCGCCAAGTATAAATTTATCATTTTTGATGATTTAGTTATCTAAAAAATAGGTGAAAGAAAAATTCCGATTGTAACAACTGAAGATGAAAAAGTACTTTCTGCTTTGGAGATCGAAATCGCTCATATGATGAAACAAATGAGCAATCGTGAAAAATCCATTGCAGGCGCAGAAAAAAGTTTAGCCGATCAATATGGCGATTATACGCGATTTATGGGTATTTTTGTTCGAAAATTGAGAGATTTAAGCAAACAATTAGAAATTTTAAGCCGGGAAAATCGTTCTGGGATAACAAAAGACGAAGTAGAGGATAACAAAGAATATGTTCGTCAATTGGATGGTGCTATTGAATCCAAGGAAAAATATAACGATAAATTGAAAGACCTTGCCATTCAGAAGAAATCCTTATTAGAGAAACGTATTGAATATGCTGACATTATGATTGATATTGCGAAAATCCGTCGTAAAGTAGTCGATGCAGGTTTAAAAATTGAAGCTGCTAAAAACAAAATGATCGCTGCAGAAAAAATCGCGTCTACAGAGGCAAGATTAAAGGATTTAGAACGGGAATATAGCCGCAAAAAGAAAGACCTTGAGAAAAAGAGCGAACAGCTTGAAAAGGAACGCGATGAAGTAAATGCGATGTGGGAAACCTTAAAAACGGTAACCAAAGGAATGGAATAAGGTTCTGTTATAAATCAAAAACAATCCATATTTCTGATTTTTCCTTTTCTTGAATGATTTGTAGAAACGAATATGTTACGGCTTTAATTTCAGTTTTCATTTCGTGTCGTTTTGGATCAAACATTTCTCCATAAGAAATGGAGGATATGGCATATTCCTTAGTTTTTTTATTGAAGGTAATTGGAGAAATATGTACCGAAGAGAATACCAATCGTTCAGCGTCAAAATAGTACAAGTATTCACTGAGATAATTCACAATTAAAATTTCCAAATCGGGTGCAGTGATTTCAGTTTTCCGAGATATTACTGATCGGATAGTGTCGGATGAAGTCATAACCTCCATCATTCCCAAGAACGTTTGTTCTATGGCTTTTTCTAGAGTGTCTCCTACTGCATGCACTTGAATATCAGCGGTATGGTCATGAAATTCGTAAAAATTCGGCATATACAATGCATAAGGGGGATTAGAATTAAAGAATTGATAATTTTACAAGTTGATTAATTTAATTAAATCCAATCGATCCAATTTCTCAATTACTAATTGTGCTTTTTCTGTAGTTATTCCAATTTCTTCTGCAATCTCATTCACGTCTCTAGAACCATCGCATAAATGAGCAATTTTATACTCAGAATCGGTTAACATGCCTTGTTTAATCACTTGTTCAGGTAATCGCTTCTTTTTCCATTCTATTACTTCCCTCTCTTCCAATACATTCTCTCCCAGAGTGATCGCTTTTTTCAAAGCTTTTTGGGCGTTACTATAATCTCGATCATACAACCGTAGTAATGGTAAAGTTCGAGGAATTTCTGCAGCTTTTCCATTCCTCAATGTGTAATCAATATATTCCTTAAATTCATCAAATATTCGAATATCACCCTTCCAATCATCGAATACGGAAAGGTATCGATCGACAAAACTGTTTAGAATTATATCGAGCTTGTTTTGGGCAATCTCTTTTGAATCTTTCTTATCACTAGCAGCAGCTACTAAAATTCTATTCCGAAATACTAAATGGATGTTGTACACCACCATATCGAGAATTTTTAAGTTCCCCTTCCCCTTTGTTACCTCTTTTGAGAAGTCTCCCAAAGCAGTTAGAAATCCCGCAATCAGATCTTCATTGAATTCAATAGTGCCGTATTTTCGATAAATTACACAAACACCCGTTACTTGGTGAATGACGTACACGCTGTGGATCAATTTGGATTCACTTGGATTTTCAATAGGAATTTGACGATATAAATATGTGCTATTCCACTTTTTATACGTACTTTAGGGAATTGTTTCCTAAAAGAAATGTGCCAATAGTTATTTGGTCCAAAAAATCGTGTAGTTATTCTTTTTGAGGAAAGGATTTTTGAGATTGGAATTCTTTATCCGAATATTAAATTAAAACATAGGTATAAGGCAAATGCAAATTGAGAAAATTTCGGATAATATCTACGAGATACCAAAACAAAGTATGGTTGTAAAAGTACATGATGACATCCAGAAATTTGATATGCTTGTTCCTGCACGGATTTATGCAAATGAGTTTTTACTCAGAAAAATAAAAATAGATAAAACTATTGACCAAATTGCGAATGTTGCATGTATACCAGGGATTAAGAAGTATGCAATCGCATTAAGTGATGCACATCAGGGATATGGATTTTGTATTGGAGGTGTCGCAGGGACTGATATATTGGAAGGGGCTATCAGTCCCGGGGGTGTGGGATATGACATCAACTGTGGAGTTCGGTTAATTCGAACAAATTTACAGTCCCGAGACATCACTCCAACCATACCTCAATTAGTCAATCGGCTATTTGATGAAATTCCAAGCGGTCTTGGATCTCAAGGTCAATTGCGTGTGAATCAAACCGATTTGGATAAAATTCTTGACACAGGTGTAAATTGGGCGATACAAAATGGATATGGGTGGGATGAAGACAAAATTTATTGTGAGGAAAATGGCAGTATGGAAAAGGCAGATAGTTCTTTGGTATCGAAAAAAGCTAAAAGCCGAGGAATTAGCCAAATTGGTTCGTTAGGGAGCGGAAACCATTTTGTGGAAGTCCAAAAGGTGGATGTAATTTATGAACCCGAGGTTGCGAAAGTGTTCGGAATTCATAATGTGGGTCAAGTAACCGTTATGGTTCATACGGGATCCCGTGCTGTAGGGCACCAGATTTGCCAAGATTCTTTAAATGAGATGGAATATGCAATAAAGAAATATAAGATACGTGTTCCCGACCGACAATTGGCTTGTGTTATGGGAAATATGAAAGAAGCAGATATATATCTCTCACAGATGAGTGCTGCGGCGAATTTTGCTTGGTCAAATCGTCAAATGATAACCCATTGGGTACGCGAAACTTTCCGAAAAGAGTATGAGCGGGATCCAGAGGATTTGGATATGCATCTGATTTATGATGTTTGTCATAATATCCTTAAACAAGAAGAACATACAGTGGATGGGAAAAAAATGATGCTGAATGTCCATCGAAAGGGAGCAACGAGAGCCTTTCCAGCCGGTCACAAGGACGTGGCAGAGAAATATCGATCTGTGGGGCAACCCGTACTAATCCCCGGTAGCATGGGTACAGCATCGTATTTATGTATCGGACAACCTAATTCGATGGAAATATCCTTCGGTTCCTCCGCACATGGTTCTGGCAGGGAAATATCACGTACAAAAGCAAGTAAACAACGATGGGGAAGTGAAGTACGCAAAGAACTCAATAAAATGGGTATTTCAATAAAAGCTGCTTCCGATAAAGTGATTGCTGAAGAAGCCCCTGAAGCTTATAAAGATATTGATCAAGTTGTTCAAGTATCCCACGATCTAGGAATTGTAAAAAAGATCGTTCGATTAGTTCCTTTGGGTGTTGCAAAGGGATAACTTTATTGTTCTATCTTTATTCTGGTTCTTCCTTTTTTATTATTATATTTGTTCTGTTCCAATAAGAAAGAAAAGAATAGAATATTCAATTCTAAAAGGGGTATTTTTAAAAAAGAAATGGGATTTACAAATGTTCTTTGATTTGTTTAGCTCTTGTGCGTAGAGTCACTTCAGTCACTTTGGCGATATCAGCAATTTGGGTTTGAGTTTTCCGTTCAGGAGTGGATTTTGCAGCCATGTATAATGCTGCTGCAGCTAACCCCTTTGGATCCTTCCCCATGACTTTTAATCCTGTTCGGCAAGCTGCCCGTAAGAGATTGGCTGCTTCTTTTTGGACTTTAATACTGAGACTGAGCTCGTTTCCAAATCGGAAGATTAACGGTTCTGGAGAGATCGGACGGTATTTCAACCCAATTACAGGTAAGACACTTCTTACGATGAGACCTAAGCTTCGGTGAACGCTGCGTAAAGCAACCATTGCTACCTCAGTTAACTCTTCTAACAATCGTGGAAAATCATGGATCCGAATGGAAGCATATAAGGATGCACATACAAAAGCTTCAATGGATCGACCCATGGTTAGTTTTTGTTTTGCGACTTCTGAATAAATCTTCCAAGCTGTCTCAATAATATAATCGGGAATATTTAGTTTGGTTGCTAATGCTTTGAGTTTTGGCTTTGCTTCCCAGTAATTTCGTTCAATACTATTGATGAGGGAACCTTGAATCTTACTTAATCGCGCAAACAGCGCTTGCTTCTTAGCTGCGAGTTGTCTTCCCTTAGCATCGGTTTTCACAATGGATATTACAGTACGCGGACCATAACTCCGCAAGCGTGGTTCAGTTCGACGTCTTTGTTTGACTTCTTCAGCAGTATAAGCTCGTCGTTCTTGACTAACAAAGGATTGCCCGAAGGTCAATCCACAGTTTCGACAAACATTAAGACCATCACCTGAGACACCGATATCGGGATTGTCACAGCACTTAGTAACTTCGCCGTTTTCACCCATTTCATCTTCAAAGTTTGAGTATGGATTGATCATTTTTTATTACCTTTTTTATAGTTTCAATATATACCTTATCATCTCGTTTCAATTGCATGCTCCAAAAATCCATCCTGGATTTCCGATCATGATAATTAGGTGGTATCTTTCGAGATCTTTGGAGCAATAGTGCACCATAAATAGACCCGATAATAATACCCAATGAAGTTGCTCATGCTTTAGATCGCGGTGGATCTATTAACAACCTCATAAAGATTTCTCGGCAAAATAGAAAAGGGCTATTCAACTATTTAAGGATTCGCACGATAGAATGTTCGAAAGTCGGAACTCTCATTCGGTACACTTCACATGGTGGGTAATACAACCCATTTTTTTAAATGCTTCATTTGCGTCGGAATCGCGAGATCTTAACGAAACTGTCTAGAAAATCACTGTTTATAAGTAAACGAAGTTCGATTATCAAAATAAGATAACCATATGATTGTATAATAAATTATAAGTTTTTCGGTTATTCCTCCCTTATTCGTATTTTAGAATATGTACGCAGAGATAGTTGAATAACAACAAGAATATTATCTAATCTGTATGGATCGATATGAGGGATCTTACTCCATTCTGTGATTAATTTCTGATCTCCAATTTTCCTAAGACTCTCTTCTACAACTGACTTTCCTCCTTTGAGATGATTTTTATATCTTCTTTCTAAAAATATCAAAAATAGGTGGATTTGCCCAATAAGAAATAGCGAATGATTTTTGATACTTAATGTTGTTCGACTCCAAGCTAAACAAATCTTAGATCCGCATAGGTGAAACGATAAATATCAGATGTATCTAATCCATATAGTAAACGAGCGAAAGTTTTTTTAAAAACGGGTATTTTTAACAATATATCAACAGATATTCTAGTACATCTAAGAATGGGAGTTCTATATCTTATTAAGATGTATAAGATCATCGGAATTTCATTTTAAGAACGACTATGAATCTTCCAAGGGCCCGTAGCGCAGCCTCATCAAACTATAATTGTTTGGTGCTGTAAAGGGAGCGCAGCAGGCTTTTAACCTGTTAGTCCGGGGTTCAAATCCCCGCGGGCCCGTAAATTTATATTTTCTTCAATTTTCATCCATTCTCGCCTTAGTTCCCAGTTTTTCTGATCTGATTTTTGTATCGCTTCAATCTCTCATATAAACGAAATTCCGATCAAAAAGATGAAACATTTTTCGAGTCAGAAATGATATTACATTAAAACCTTTATCTAAAATGATTTGAATTAGATTTTCATAATTATAATGCTAGAGTTGTTTCAGTACCTACTAAAACAAATATTCTATTATCCTAAGGGATTTAAGTTGTGTCGTTTAAAATTAATCGAGATTTCAATTAAATGATAATCATGAAAAGATTATTGACTGATTCCTTAGATGGATCCAAATTTGTAGGAACTCTGCCCTTCGGTTGCCAGTTATGCCATCGCGGACAAAAATTGGTCTTATTCATTGGCGGGAAATGCTTCAATCCTGAACGATGTTCATGGTATTGCCCGATTTCCCATGGGAGGAAGGGGAAAGATGATATTTATGCAGATGAAATTCCCGTGAAAGAGCCTAAAGATGTTATTGAAGAAGCCAAGCTAATCAAAGCTTATGGAGCAAGTATTACGGGAGGAGACCCGCTGTTTAATGAAGATCAACGGGAACTTACCTTATTTTATATTAATGAATTAAAGAATATGTTTGGGGAATCGTTTCATATTCATCTGTACACCTCGGGTGTAAATTTTACTCCAGAAATCGCTGATGATTTAACACGTGCAGGATTAGATGAGATCCGATTCCATCCCGCTGAACAAGATTTTCATCGGATTCAATATGCAATGGATAGAGGAATGGTAGTCGGAGCGGAGGTACCTGCAATTCCCACGCCTGAATATGAAGAATACCTATGGAATTTGATCGACTACCTAGATAATATCGGAGCGGATTTTCTCAATCTCAATGAATTTGAGATGAATGATCCCAATCATCAGGAATTGCTTAATCGAGGATTCGAATTAAAGGAGGATACTATGGCTACCGTGGAGAGGAGTCGTGAACTTGCAGTAAAAATTCTTTCTCAATTACCAGAGAGATATACCATTTCAGTGCACTTTTGTTCGATTGCCATAAAAGACGGAACCCAGCTCAGGAATCGGTATAAGAGAAGAGCAGAGTCAATAAAATATCCATATGAAGAAGTTACCGAAGATGGCACTCTGATGTATTTAGAAATTTCGGGAACATCAAGTCAAATTAATCTTATCTATACACAATTAAAGAAGCAATTTCGTATCCCCAAGACAATGATGCGATTATATCAAAAAGATGTGACATCTTATTTAGATTTACCATGGTTTCTTTCGGAAGAATCAGATTTTATAGATCTAATTCAAAACTATGATGTGTCAGTGGGTATATACGAAATCCTACCCTTTCGAAGGGAAGACTTATTTGAAGTATGTGAGTTTACTCCAATTCTCTAATTCACCTAATTTGGACTGCGAGATTCCAAAAATTTTTTTATACGGTGAACTTTATGTTTTTTACTTCACAATCCCCCATGATTAAATATGGGCCTTTAACTCAGCCAGGTAGAGTGACGGACTCTTAATCCGTTGGTCGGGGGTTCGATTCCCTCAAGGCCCGTTGTTAAAACTCAAACAAATTATGTTAAAATAGCAGTTTAAATAGATTGGAGCTGTATAACCTCCGGAAAGTCTTTCATGCCCCGTTCAAAAATTAATTATCACCCCATCGACCGATTTGTGCAATATGATGAAGCGCAATGGGCTTTATTTCATTCCATACGAAAATCAGCAAAACAAGTCGCAGACCAATTGCATTTAGCTGGTTTTGAATTTTATATTTATGGTAGTGTTGCACGAGGAGATGTAACCCCCAAAAGTGACATAGATCTTATTGTATTAACCAAAATTTCATCCTTTCAGATTGAGACAGCTCTTGAACAATCAGATATGCAGATCGTAGGAAAAGAAATTGTTCAAGCAACTCCAGGGGACGCAATCAAGGGGCATATATATCTCCCAAACAACACTGCAATAAGTTTCTTTCTTAGTGAAGCAAATGAGGTTTCGTGGGACTTCTACAAATTTGGGGGAGCCATTAATCATGAAATGCTGAAAAAAAACATACGAAGCCCAGGAGTGACCAAAGCATTAATGCTGATTATTCCCAATGAAAAAGGACATCGTATGATCAATTTGATAGGAAATGAGACTTATGCCTATCAAATTCTGAATATCTCCCCAAAGATAGTAGATATACGAAAACGAGTTCTGTTAAAACGAGATAAGGTTGGCAGAACGGGAGTTTTCTTAAAGAATCAATTGGATTTGGACCAAAACTTCGAAGAAGAACTAAAGAAGATAGCGGATATAAATCCTATTGTGAGAAGGAAACTTTTGAAATGAAATTTTGGATTTTCCCATAGACAACAGCCTCATAATCCCGAAATGAGAATTTTGTTTTTAAAAAATCGACATCAAATTGATTTCGCAGATGAGTATTTCCAAAAAATCCCCGTGATAAGCGTTTTGGGGAAATGCATAATACATTAGGCATCTTTCTGGGGAATTTCTGATTATCGAATTGCAGACTGATAGAGGAAGATAATGAGGGTAGAAGGTGAATCCGTAAAAATAGGGTATAAAACCATGGAATCGATAAAGGTATATAGTATAACAGATTGAATTGGTTTAAAAATAAAATGGGACGGAGAAAAACGAAACCAATAAGAGGGCGTTGCTTGATTTCCGATAGGAAAATAGGATAAAACACATCACATGCTATAATTGCATCGGGAGAGAATGTGGATACTAATATTGAAGCAAAGGTTTGAATTTCTATTTTTTTTGCCTTTATCTGCATGAGTATATTTTTACTTTGAATCAAAATCACATCGTTATAATTCAATGCTAATGCAGTTGCAAGATGAAGAAATCTTTTTTGGGATACTGTAAACGGAGTCAATAATAGTACTTTTTTGGATGGTTTTTTTACCGTAGAGTGAATTTGAAGATAAGGGATAGGTAAGGAACTATTCTCACAAAGCAATTCTGTTGTTTTTGGAGTGCATTCAAGATGTATTTCCATAGAATAGCCCCATCTTCTGAAATACTGCACAAATTTTCCAGTAAAAATGATGGTGAAAATAAAAATCAGAATATACAGGTTAATCCACATATATAAAACAAATATCTTAGTGAACATCAGCATGGTTTTTTCTCTCCTTAGTTGAATCCACTATCCATTGTAGATAGGGGGGGAATCCTTTTGTAATAGGTAAACCTATGCATTCTGGTACTTCATAGGGGTGGTGTTTGTGGATAAAGGTAATTAATTCTTCTGATTTTAGCTGTGTGGTTTTAATAATCATCAAATATTCAGTTTCTGTGTGTATTTTTTCCTCCCACCAGTAAATACTTGTAATTTTTGGTATAATGTTTGTGCACGCTGCAATTTTTCGCTCAACAATTCTTTTTGCTAAATCTACTGCAGTCTGTTCGTTGGGTGTGGTGACAAAGAATATTATGGGAAGAGATTTTTCCATGATTAGTGTATATTACGGTTTAAGATAAACTTATAATTTGAGTCAGATATGGTATCGTGATGGAAATCAATAGTGAATATGATATAATTATTGTGGGAGGAGGACCTGCGGGTTTAACTGCTGCGATTCTTGCAAAAAGAAGGGGAAAATCAGTTATTGTCTTAGAAAAAGGTCCAATTTTCGGACCTGACCCTCGGGGAGAAACCCTTCATTATGATCCCATTATAGATGAAGTATTAGGCGAGGACATAATGCGCCAAATTATGTTATCGGAAACAGAATTTCGGGAATATTATCCTCCATTACCCACCCAAGATGCTATGCTGGAATTGACTAGAAAAACCCCCAGTATTGTATTCGATTGGAGGGATTGGATGGATGCATTTTCATCACAAATACAAGCATTAGAAATCTCCAGCATGTTCAATGTGGAGGTATTTGATGTAATTACGGAGAAAAATCGTGTTACTGGAGTAAAATACAAAGACTTCACAGGAAGTGTGCATGAAATGCGAGGAACTTACGTGTTCGTGTGTGATGGACATAAAAGTGCGATATCCCGAAAATTCAATAAGTGGAATTCACCCATGAATTTTCCTATAATAAAATGTATCATGAAAAATGGGAATCACCAGACGAAAGCGTTCAAATATTTCCTTGTTCCTGCAGGAGCACTGGAATATGCCCCTAATTTTCCTCCCTTTATCATATTCCTTTTTCCACGCGATCAGCAAAATCTGGAAACAGGAATTATCATACAAGCAGATAATGCAAATGAATTAGGAATTCCTATTCCTCCGATTTCGGAAATCATAGCTGTGTGGGTGAAAATTAAAAATAATTACCCAATTTTCTCTGAAATGGTTAAACGAGCTTCCATTGTGTATGAAAGTATTACGGAAATTCCGATGACAGGTCCAATCTCGGGTATTACGCCAGCACCAAACCTTGTCATATTGGGGGATGCAGCTGGATTTATTGAGACATCGGGAGGATCTGGATTAATCTCATCAATGAAAATGGCGAAATTCTGGATAAATGAAATGGATTCAGTCGAAGACTATTCGACAAGAGAGTCTCAATTTAAAAAAACAGAATTGTATGAACATATTACGAAAGTTGCAAAAAGATATAATGGATTTCGCAGATTTCTTTTTGTTCGATTAAAGTCACAAACCCGGATACGAAAATTCTGGTGGTTACTGAAACTCATCCTCAAACTTGCATAGTGTAGGAAGTGAAATATTTATTACAAATATTCAATTTACAAAACTATCGCAATTTTAAGTTAAAAGCAGTCAGAGTGCTTGGATCTCGGTGAAATATACTCGAAGTCCCAATAACTCTGAAAATATATAGAAGCACACGTATCCAAGCGGCCAAAGGAGCCGGACTTGAGTAATGGATTCAAATCCTATCCATAAAAGAAATCCGGTGAGTTTATACTCTCAAGGGTTCAAATCCCTTCGTGTGCGCTCATTTTTGTTAATGTCATTAGGAGATTGAGACGTTCCAAGGAGGAATCCAAGTTTTAAGCGGATTATTTTACTCGAGATTTACCTCCCCTGAAAAATCAGGTGAATTTTATGGATTTTTCAACATGTTAGGTAAGTTTGCTGCCGTGATTGGACCATTCTTGATGGTATATATATCTGAAGTGACAGAAAATACCAGATATGGAATACTATCTATATTAGCCTTGTTTGTAATTGGTGGTATATTATTCTCGACAATCAATTTAAAGAAAGGAGAGCGATTAGTAAAAGAATATCTATCAAGAACCATTCAGCAAATTTATTTTTTATTTTTTTTTAAATGAATAAATCCGCTAAATTTACTTATGTCTATTGTTTTATCGGGATATTCCATCATTATAACCCTTTCATTAGAGGTTATTTCCCCAATTTTAGTAAATAATAAATTCTGTGTATTGAAATGTTTCAGACTTTTCAAAAAATTATCTTTAGGAATTGTAAAGATGTGAATAAATTCCTCTCCCGAATTAAGTATAAGATTGAAGATATCTTCACCTGTTTCTTGGCTAAATTGCTCAACTCCAGCAGCGATTGGAAGTGAATTCCACGTTAGTTTCGCTCCTGTTTTGCTTGCTTTGCATATTTCCTTTATCGTTTCAAGAATCCCATCTGATGAATCACAGGAGGAAGTAGCCCATTTATTCTTAATTATTATATGAGCATATTGAGTAGATGTGTTGGGATGCAGCACTGAATCAATGAAACTTGATATGTTTTCATCAGTGGTCTTTCTAGATCGGTTTTGGTTTAAGAGGATTGAGAATCCGCATCCAGTTTTTCCTAATTCTCCTGTGCAAACGATTAAATCACCGGATTTTGCTCCTGATCGTGGAATTATTCCATAAGGTGCTTCACCGAAAATAGTGCAAGATATTATAATCTCTTTGGTTTCATTAAGGTCTCCCCCTAAATACTGGACTCCATATTCTTTGAATCCAGCTTGTAAACCTCTGATCAATCCCGTAAATCCTCGATCTCCATCTAAGGGGAGATTTTTATCAATTCCTAATGCTACTACTCCCCATTTCGGGATCGCTCCTTTTACAAGCACATCGGAAACCGTCATTACCACTGCTTTCCGTGCTGCTTGAAAGAAATTCATTTGAGGAGGAACATCTGTGGTGGAAACAAGCATATCCGTATTTATGACTAGTAACGAGGGATCTCGAATATGGATTGCAACCGCGTCATCTTCTCCCGATAGTATGTCATTTCCTAATCCGCCTAGTATGTCCGAAATGATTCGAATTAGTCCACGTTCTCCTATATCACTTACCGTTTTCATAGTCAATTCCACTCGTATGTAGTAGTACGGTATTCCTTGCAGATAAAACAACGACAAATTTTTATGAAGTGGAAGATGAATAAGAAAGAGTTCTGATAAAAAAAATCAATTCAAATTTGCTTCCGTGGCTTAGTGGTATAGCGATTGATTCGTAATCAATCGGTCGAGGGTTCAATTCCCTCCGGGAGCTCTAATAATCTGTATATTTGTTACAAAAGCGTTTTATACCGATTTCCTTCAAGATCGATGTTGATATCCGACCGTCGAATGTGGGTGGGAACATAATCTAACACCACTTTACAGCGATCATCATCTTGAAGACCATTCTTTAATTGGGAGTCTTTTACTAATAAGGATACCATTCGAGTTCGACCTCCCTTGCGTCCAAAGGACACAAGGCGTGATGAAACAATACCTGATAAATCCAACTCTTTCACTAAATCTGCAACTCTTTTGGATGTAAGCGCACTTGTGCTGTATATTTTCCTGCTCAATTCCTTATACGTGTTGTAAATCTCCCCACTGTTCGATTCGTTGTCTTTATTGTGCTTTTGGTTTAAATAGATGGAAAGTAGAATTATTTTTTGTTGAACGGGAAGATTCTTTATGAATTCTTCGGTCGAGTCTTTCTCTAATTCAGTTTGAGCAATTATCACGTCATCGTGGGATAGAATGTTTTTTTCTGCGCGCTCCACGATTTCTGCACATTTCCGTAATAGAGAAAGGGCGTTCCGTGCATCTCCATTCTCTTTTGCAGCAATTGCAGCGCATAACCGTAATGCGCCCTCTTCATATGTATCAGGTTGGAATGCAAGATCTGCTCGTGATTTCAAGATATCATACAATTCGACAGCATTATAGGCAGGAAACACGAGTTCTTCTTCGCATAAACTCGATAATACTCGAGGGTCTAAATCATCCTTAAAATTCAAAATGTTTGAGATACCAATAATGTTCACATTCGAAAATTGTAAATTCTCATTAATACGAGTTAAAATATATAACACACAATCCTTGGATTCTTTGTCTTTAATTTGGTCAATTTCATCTAAAATGATGAAACACAGCGATTTTTTGGAGTCTAGTAACGAAATTAATTTATTTATCATCACATCTCGGGGAGTTCCCGTAGGAGGTAATGGATTCTCCTGATCTAATTCATTATAGATCGTTGCAAGAACCCGATAACTCGAATTTACTTGATTACAGTTAATATAAATCCAAATTGGGTTTGAAATTCCGATTTCCATGCATTTCTGGCTCAGTTTACTACTCACATGTTTTATAACAGCGGTTTTTCCTGTACCTGTCTTGCCATAGATAAAGAGATTTGATGGTGTAGAATTTTTGAGTGTACAGGCCATTATTTGTGCAATCTGGTGAATTTGATCATTCCGATGAGGTAATTCATCGGGAATAAATGTTGCGTTTAATGCATTGCGGTTCTTAAAAATCTGTGGTCGCTCCAAGTAATTGTCAAAAAATTGGTCTAAATTAAATTCAATTTGCTTATTTTCCGTTTTAAACCACACCCTAATCATAGAATACTTGTAATTTAATTACGATTTTCCGTTTTTCATAATACAATTTACTGAAAGTTAACATATACCAACTTTATCCTGATTTTAGGATTTTAGTCGGTGAATGTAGAATATTTGTTTTCTATAAAAAGTCGATTATTTTCCGCACAATAAGCATTATTATGGGGTTAGTTATTAAGACTGCAATAGGAAGTTCTTTTTATATCAGTCCCTTAATCGATGGATCTCCTCTAAGATACGAGTAAGGGTTTTACCAGCATTCTCATGGAACAAAACAGTTGCAGACGAGTCAAATGGTGTTGGTTGGTTGTTAATTATGATGAGATCAGCATGATTTTGCAACGCGTATTCGGGGCAGTACGCTGCGGGAGTGACAGTAAGGCTCGATCCAACAACTAAAAACACATCGGCTAGTTTTGAGTGGTCAAATGAAAACTGCAATTCATTTGCCGGAATCGGATCCCCGAAGTTGACGATAGAAGAGACAATCGCTCCCCCGCATCCAGGGCATTTAGGCTGATTTTTTGCCTTGGGAGAAGTTTGGTAGGCTTTACCCCATTTTTTCTCATCCCAAAATCCTTCTTTTTGAATCTTTTTTCCGCACTGCAAACATCGCATGAGTTCCATATTTCCATGAAATTCTGCAATGAGTTCTTCTTTGATTCCCGATTTTAGATGTAAATTATCTACATTCTGCGATATTAGAAATTTCATTAAACCCATGTTCTGTAATTCAACTATAGCCATATGGGCTTGATTTGGTTCCACAGTGGACCATTTTGGGACTTTTGGAGGAGGAAGTCCTTTATCTCGCCTTGTCCATAGACCATCCGGTCCTCTATAATCCGGGATTCCGGATTCTGTTGAAACCCCTGCCCCCGTGAATATAACTAAGTAACGAGAATTATGGATGAGTTCTGCAGCTTCCTTTATTCGCTGATCGAACAGATCTATGAACATAGGATGGTGAAGAAAAACAATATAATAAATCATTAGATCGTATTATGGGGTATGCAATCCTCAATTATTATCTATGGTGCAGGTGCAATTGGATGTACGTTTTATGCATGGCTTAAACCCTACTATGATGATTTAATACTACTAGCTCGAGGGAAAACTGCTGATACTATCCGAAAAGAGGGATTAACAATTTATGAGAATACTAAAGATGCATCTCACAGGGTTTCGGATGTGAAGATGATTGAAAAAATTGATGATGTGTCTGAAGTTCCTAAAATGGTCATTATTACCGTAAAAAATTACAGCTTAGAAGATGTATGTAAAAATATTAAAAACTCATTCCCTGATGACGATCTCCTGATAGTTACGTTACAAAATGGGGTAGAAAACTTAAAAATCCTGCCCAAATATTTTTCTCGCGTAATTTATGGAGTGATTTGCTATAATGCATGGAGGGATGTCCCGAATTGCATAGGGTATAAGAAAAAAGGTCCGATTATCTTGGGAACACCCAGTCAATCGTTAAGTAAAGAGATAAATGAAACATCAAAATTGCTTAATAAAGGATTTCCCTGTGAAATTACTTCATATTATAATGATGCAGCACATAATAAAATCCTATTAAACCTTACTAATGCACTATTTACATTAATTGGGCTTGGTTTTCATCAGATATCGTCATTAGTAAAATTTAGGATCTTGACGACCGCAATTATGTCTGAAGGACTGAAAATAGTGAAAAAAGCAGGATTTAAAGAAGTTAAATTAGGATCTTTACCTTCTTGGACATTACTCCAATTGGCTTCTCTCTTGCCAGGGTTTATTACAAATTCTATTTTTAAAAACACAATCAGAAAAACAACGGGAGTTAACTCCATGGCCCAAGATCTCCTTATAAATAAGTCGAATCAGACGGAATTGGAAAGTTTGAATGGATATTTTGTCCAATTAGCAAAATCGTTGGGGATTAACGCAAAATATAATCAAAAACTCTATGAGGTATGCAATCAGGAATTTTCGAAAGAGAATTTCCATCCACTAACTGTAGATCTCGTATGGGAGGAATTTAAGGAAATTTTTTAGATTGAGTATAAATAATATATCTGACCATATCTAATGCAAAAATCCAGAGGATATGTTATCCTAATTATGGAACGAGAAAAGATAGTGAATAAAAAAGATGTTAAGTTATGAAACCTGGTTTTTACGTGGCTTGTGGAAACGATCGGAGGATCTATTTATGTGATTTTTGGATAGACAATTGAACAGGCAGGGGCAGGAGTTCCTTTTTCCATCTTGTAGCTCGGAATTCTAATTGTATTATTAGTACAGAATTATGCTGAGTGTCCCAATCTCAAAAGACAATATAAAACTATCTTTTATCCTTTCGTTCCCATTTTAACCGGAATGATTTATTTAATTATAATTGTATTTATCGCTCCAAAAGGATTAGCTATCGGAATTTTAATGAATTTGATTGGAGGTGTCATTTATAGCTTGAAACTTGCTAAAAGGGAAGGAATCTTGTTGATGCTCAGGGCTACACAAATCATTGCGGTTATTCAAACAATTATTATCATAATCTTTTCGAGAAATACTTTTTCTATGCCGGAGGGATTTCTTCAAGCAATAATAAAAGTGCTAGATGAAATCCCGATATTAATTATATGTGGATTCAGTTTAGTCACCGTAATATTTGGCATTTATCCATTAGTTACCATGATTCGTCAACGAACGAAAAAAATGATGACGATGCACAGGTTGTAACCGAAATTGTGGAGATTGGAACCGAACGGAAAGAAGTTTATATCGATTTAACTTGATTTTAGGTATTATTTTGTTAATTATGGCAGCCGTAATGTTTTTTTACGCAATTTTAATTTAGAACTGTTTAACTGATGAATTTGTATTTATTGAAGAGAGATTTTTTGGAACTCCAAATATGCAAGAAATTGCGATAGTCGTGTTTATATTATTTGGGATACTTCTGTGTATAAACGGGTTTAAGTGGATCTATTTAGTGATAGAGAGTCGTAAAATTAAAATGTGAATTATCAATGAGGACAAATTTAAATTACGTGAGTAACATACAATATTGCACCCAATTTCCCATATCTTGTGGATGTGGATTTGAGATGTTAAATAAAAAGTTAAGAAATAAGAATGCAGAGATAGCCAAGCTCGGTCTACGGCGCCAGACTGAGGCTCTGGTTCATAGAGAAGCGGGGGTTCAAATCCCTCTCTCTGCAAAATTATACAAGCTTTCTTTCTGACAAATAGGAGTAATTAAAAAAAAATATTTAACTCCAAAGGCAGAAACTTTTATCTTTTGTAGATTTTTAACCCACATTGTTCACAAAATGTGAAAGTTTTTTCCAATAAGACGTATTTCATTCGATCGCTGAATGGTTCCCCGCAATCTGGGCAGAAACTCTCTATTGCTTTAGGGGGAACAGGGAGATTTGGATCTATTATTTGAGGGATCTCCTCCATTTCGGATTCAGTAGTTTCATAGTTCACTTGTGGTTCGGGTGCCTTTGTTTGTGCTTGAACTACGTTCGGAACCATTGATCCGTTCTTAAATTTCGATTCTTTTAAAATAACTATGGGTGGATTTTGTGATACTGTCGGTTGAGCTTGTGTTGTGTAAATGACTGACTGAACGTGCTTATGATCACTTTTTACTGGATACATACTTGCAACAAGCGACTTCACATTTTCTCCGGCTCTTGTCCAATATTGAGGAATGTTTTTCGGTCCAGTTATTGCAACTAATGGCAATCCCAAGGTGACAAATGTCATATACACGATAATGAACGTTATCAAGATGGAGAATTTTATAGACTGTATTGTAATCCATAATGATCCATAAATGGCGTATGCAACTACCCAGAATCCAAAGAAAAGGAATATACCGACAAGAATTTGTGCTGGTAATTCTAGACTTTGGAACCAGGCGATAAATTGATTAAAGTAAATTTTGATATAATTGAAAACGGTTTCCCATTCGCTGTCAAACATGGTTATCATCTATGTTGAGTTTATGATCATTATACATCTTGGGCAATACTAAAAAAATTTCAATCCCAAAAATTAGCATAATTGATCCAGAGATCCTTCAAATTCTGGGATCAAATCCAAGAGCAAACATAATGATATTTCCTTCGATCAAAACTGAATTGCGGATCTGATGTGTTCCATGCTCCTATTTTATTAAATGAGCGCAGAGTCAATTCAAAATGACACATGGCAATCCCAATATCCAGTTTTTGATAATTAAGGATATGGTCCATGCTGTTTTCAATAAAGAAATGAACGAGATTCTTTTGATCTATCACGATCCTCCAAGGTTGTTTATTTTTAGCTGATGGTGCTAATCTAACCATTTCAAGAGCGGTTCTAATTGGTTCATCCACGTTTTGCGGATCGAGTGCATGGAAAGCCTCAGTAAAAAACAAATCACTCCATAGTTTGCGATTTTTTGCGCGAATTACAAATCGTATCAATTTTCCAACAGGGCGCTCATTTTCCGTGGGAATTCCAATGGGAGTTATTGCAGGTAATATTTCATCACTCTGAATAATTAGATTTCGGGAAAATGTGCTTCTCTTAAACGTTCCGGCCAGCCAACAGGTTCCTAAATTTAACTCTGTTGCTTTTAAGATAATTTTTTCCATTAAATAACCGAAATCTTCCAATGCTCCCACTTTACGGAAAATTGCGCCTGCAACGAAATATTCGGCTCCTTTTATGAATCCATAGGTACCATACTCGGAATTCAGTTTACCTTTTTCAGTGTCAGGAATTTTAATAATTCTAAATCGAGCTCTGTTTCCAAACGGACCTGATTGTAGTTCTGAATCAATATATTCTTTTAATTGGTTCAAAACATCTTTAGGAATAGGAATTTTCGAATTATAACTCCTCCACGAGCTTCGTCGTTTGATTATTTCGATTATGGTTGGATTCGCCATAGGTATATTGTTTTGAGCGGTCTTCCTTTTAAGATATGATACTTTATCGTACTTATGGAAGGAATCCATCGAATAGAAGTAGGTATAAATCAAGCAGATGGACTAAAAAACGCTATTATAATTGACCTTGGAATTTATGTAGATAAAGTATTAGCAATTAACGTGTATACTTTGGAGGGAGGAGGATTGTCTGCCTCGGAATTAGAGTTCTTAGCACGAGAAGTGTTTTCCGATCCGATTATAGAGAAATATACAATTGATTTCCCTCTCGCACAATATTTTGATGGAACAATAGTAGAAATCGGATTTAAACCAGGTGTTACAGATAATATCGGAAGAACTTCCAAAGAAGCAATTAAGGATGCATTAAAAAAGGACATAGATGCTGCTTATTTCTCAAGTCAATATTTATTTTATGGGATAGCTGAACATGTTGCAGAAAAGATCGTGAAAGATTTATTAGCAAATCCATTAATTGAAAGATGGGTTGTTAAATCTGGTAAGAATTATGAGGGATTCCCTGTAGTGGTTCCAAAAGTCATTTTACATACAAAACCACAGGTGGAAGAAATTGATCTGGGAGTAAATGAAGCGAAATTACTAGAAATTAGCAATTCCCGGTTGCTGGCTTTGAATTTGGAAGAAATGCAAGTTCTGCAAACTCATTACATAAATGAAAGAGAGAATCGTTTTAGCAAAGGGTTACCGGCTAATCCGACTGATATTGAACTCGAATGTATCGCACAGACGTGGTCAGAGCATTGTAAACATAAGATCTTTAATGCTCTTATTGAGTATGAAGAGCCGGACAAGAAGGAACTAATTGATTCGGTTTTCAAAACGTACATTCGTGGTTCCACTGAAAAAATTAATTCTTCATATTTAGTTTCGGTATTTAAGGATAACGCAGGTGTAATTCAATTCGATAAGGATCATATTTTTTGCATGAAGGTAGAAACGCATAATTCTCCTACGGCACTTGATCCTTACGGAGGTGCACTGACTGGAATTGTGGGTTGTAACCGAGACCCCGCAGGGACAGGAAAGGGATTTCAGCTGCTATTTAACACCGATGTGTTTTGTTTTGGATCACCTTATTACGAAGGAGTTATCCCCCCTCGTCTATTCCATCCACGTAGAGTTTTGAAAGGAGTGCACAAGGGAATTATAGATGGAGGTAATCAATCAGGAATTCCCACTGTTAATGGAAGCTTGTATTTTGATAAGAGATTTTTAGGCAAACCTCTTGTATTTTGTGGAACTGGAGGAATTGCTCCTACTCAGATCGCTAATATACCCGTTCATGAAAAAAAACCGAATCCGGGGGATCTCGCAATAATGGTTGGGGGAAGAATCGGTGCGGATGGAATCCATGGAGCGACGTTTTCTTCTCTGGAAATAAATGAAAATTCACCAAACACCGCTGTGCAAATAGGTTCTCCCATAGTACAAAAGAAAATGCTGGATTTTCTGTTGGAAGCACGGGATAAAAACCTAATAAATGCGATTACAGATAATGGTGCTGGAGGATTATCTTCCAGTTTCGGAGAGATGGGTTCTGAAATTGGTGTACGATTGGATTTAGATAAAGCCCCTTTAAAATACTCGGGTCTTTTACCTTGGGAAATTCTGCTTAGTGAAGCCCAAGAACGTATGAGTTTAGCAATATCACCTAAAAACCTAAAAAATTTGAAAGAATTAGCACAAAAACATGATGTAGAATTGACGGTAATAGGACAATTCAACTCAAATCATCATTTCCAATTCTATTACAATCAAAAACTAATCGGTGAAATTCCGATGCGCTTCCTTCATGAAGGAGTCCCCCAGAAAAAATTAAAAGGAATTTGGATGCCAAGAGAGAGAAAAGAGCCGGAAATTTCAGTCCCTGAAGATTATAATAAGATTATAATTACTCTACTGGGAAGATTGAATATCTGTTCAAAGGAAGAGATAGTGCGAAGGTATGATCATGAAGTACAAGGGCACACAGTAGTTAAACCCTTTATGGGAATCACAAATGATGGTCCAAGTGATGCAGCAGTGTTAAAACCGATATATACATCATGGGAGGGATTGAGTGTATCCCACGGATTATGCCCTCGTTATTCAGATATTGATACCTATTCTATGGCGGCAAATGCAATCGATGAAGCGGTTCGTAACTCAATTTGTGTTGGAGCCAATCCTGATTATCTTGCGGGACTAGATAATTTTTGTTGGGCAATGGGCTTTTCTGAAGGCGAGGAAAATATGTACACGGGATTACTGGTTCGAGCGAATAAAGCGCTGTATGATATAACCACTGTCTATAAAGTTCCCTGTATTTCTGGTAAGGATTCCATGCGTAATGATTATCGAATTGGAGAAAATGCAGTCAGTGTTCCTCCTACTCTGATGTTCACTGTGATTGGAAAATTGCCTGATGTAAGGAAGGCTGTAACTATGGATGTTAAGAATGAGGGAGATCTTGTGTATATTTTGGGATTAACGAAAAATGAGTTAGGAGCAAGTGAATATTTTAATGAACTGGGATTTACGGGAAATAAAGTTCCACAAGTAGAACCAACAAATGCTATTAGCCGATATCATTTATTATATAAAGCAATTCAAAGTCGTTTGGTAATTTCCGCCCATGATTGCTCGGATGGGGGATTGGGAGTATGTCTTGCAGAATGCTCTTTTGGGGGAGGTTTGGGAATGAATATCGATTTGAGAAAGGTACCAGTAGAAAACATAACACGCGAGGATTTGATTTTATTTTCCGAGAGTGCAAGCAGAATTATAGTAACTATATCCCCACATAACAAAAATAGGTTCGAAAATTTATTCCGAAACTCATCCTTCGCTCATATTGGAATAGTTAAAGGAACCGAGCTAGTAATTAAAGGACTTAAGGGGGAGATTATTATTCAAAAGCCCATATCTGAATTAAAAACTGCTTGGAAACGAACCTTTGAGTTCCTTGCATGGAAGGAGGAAGCGTAATGGTACAAGTCGCAATAATTACGGGTTATGGGATAAATACCGATTATGAATCCGAAGAAGCATTTAGATTAGCAGGAGCTAAACCCGTTCGAGTCCATATCAATGACCTAATTACCAAAAAGGATTCATTGGAAAATTACCAGATATTAGTTGTACCAGGTGGATTCAGTTATGGAGATCATTTAGGATCGGGGCGCGTGTTAGCAAACAAATTTCGATTTGGATTACGGGAAGAATTAACGGAATTTATTGAGACGGATAAATTAATATTTGGAATTTGTAACGGATTCCAAATTCTAGTAAAAATGGGTATTTTACCAGCGTTGGATTACCAATATTATTCTCAAACTGTTACATTAACGGGAAATCACTCGGGACGGTTTGAATCTCGGTGGATTACTCTTAAACCTTTGAGTAATTCGCCGTGCATTTGGACAAAGAATTTGAATACAACTTTGGATGTGCCCGTAAGACATGGAGAAGGACAATTTTACGTTAATGATGCTTCCATCCTTCAAAAATTGTGGGATCGGAATTTAGTCGTATTCACCTACGAACCTAATGAGTACCCGAATAACCCAAATGGATCCATGGACGGAATTGCAGGTATATGTAATGAAACTGGGTTAATATTTGGCATGATGCCACACCCAGAATGTCATATCATCCCGCAACATCATCCTCAATGGTATCGAAAGAAGAATCCGGATGCCACGGGTTTAATTATTTTTTCAAACGCAGTAAAATATGCAAAGTTAAAATTATAATTAGGGAATTTTGAATTCCCATTCATTTTTCGAGCTTAAAAGGGATAGCAAGACATTTTTTGCATAATAGATATCCTTTGCTTTCATGAACATAAAGATACGATAAAAATGCTTACATAGGATCTTTTTGGAAAGAGAGGTGATGTACTCTTCACAATTATGTGTGATTTTTTTCTCATTCAGATCAATCTCGAATACTAACTGATTATTTTCATCTTGATCGATCTCCCCTTGAATGACATTATTGATAATCTTTGGATGAAAACTCGCTGCAGGAATTTTCATGCCTTCAGAAAGTGCTTGATCTGACATAATTTTCTTGACAATTACATTTAGAGTCAAAGATTTTTGATCTAACTGAGGAATTTTTTTCTCAATCGTATTCATCCAAGGATCATGACTTTCTTCTATTCGATTCCAGGATTTGTTTTTAGTTTTTTGAATTTTTAGTCTCTGGTTTTGCTGTTCTTGGATGATTTCTTCCATTATTTGCCCATTAAGTGTCAATATACTATCTTTTTCGATGAGAATACCGCTTTCAATTGCTTGTTTAACTTTTTTGATAATATCAGTGGGTTTATAAGTTAAGTACATCTTGTAGTTGATTTTATATACAAGATCACTGAGTGGAATAGATTGAACTCCTATGGTTTTCCATATCTGTTTAAAAAACTGCGATATGTCATCTGATATAGTTAGATCCATGATAGAACTCACATAAGTGTAAGTGTTGTAGTTTTTAATTTGCCAAAGCTTTCAGAGATTATAGGAATTTTTCCCGGGGTGGGAGTGATTCCAAGACTTTTCATAAATTTTGTCTGCGACTGAAAGCATCCGGAATTAATACACAATACATTTCGATAATGGTCTACATCATTTATATGCATATGTCCCGTATGAAATACATGAGGAATCTGATCTATTACAAGCCAATCGTGCGAGGAAGGAGCTTTTTCGGTGCATTCTTTCCCATGCATGGGACTTAAATGACGGAACCGCAACATTTCTTTCATGGTTTCGGCGGGTTTATTATAAGGTAAGCCATAAATGCTGTTATTCAAGTCTATCATGCCGTCACCATGGTATAGAAGAAATTTGATCCCATGTAATTCGACTAAACTTGGATCCCCCAAAGATACAACCCCTAAATCCAAAAAAGGTTGACAATATTTTGCAGGAACGGAAGGATGGGGAATTGCTTTTCTAACGGGTTCATGATTTCCAGGAATATAAATAATTTTTATGTAATCTGGGATTTGTGCAAATAACTCGGCAGCTTTCTCATATTGTTTATAAATATCGGGTATTTTTAGCTCATTCAATTGATCCGCATAAATTCCAATCCCATCCACCAGATCCCCGCAAAGAAGGAGGTACTTAATTTTTCCTGCTTCCTGAAGGTCCTGTTCATTTCCAATTTCCCCATTGAGATATTGAATAAATCGAGTAAACGCGGATTCCAAGAAATTCTGGCTACCTATGTGAAGATCAGACACTAACGCGAAGGATATCGGGCAAGAAGGAATGTGAGATCGATAACCCAATGGGATATCAGGCCAAATTATCTTATTTGCATAAATTATCCGATGTCCATATTGCAAATCTACTTTTAAAAATCCTGAAACAAAGACAACTTGATCATTTAACAGATGGTTCATACTTTCATAAGTTTCGTGATTTTTTTCATTTTTTCTCACCATCACTTCAATTTCTCCAGTTTGATCTTCTAAGGAAAATTTAATAGCAGAACCACCTCGGGAGGATTTTTTTTCTGTGACCATTCCAATGATGTTTACGGGTCCGGAGCTTTGAAGGATTTTCACTTGATTAATTGGGATTATGTTCTTTACTTCTGGATTCTTGCTTAGTATTTCCGCTAATCTTACAAAACGGTCTCTATATAGTGCTAGAAAATTATTAATAGATCCATCCGTGAATAAGTTCGAATTTGGATCCTTTAGAATCTCAATTTGCTCTGCATAATCTTTCGCAACTGGTTTAAAACGATTTGTTCCGCCTACTATTGGGTGTTGTAATGTTATCGAAGCATTGCTTATTACAGGATTATTGCGATTCTGTGGTTTTTTTTCATTATATTCCATTATTTCATCTGCCAAGTTCGAAGCTTCGGAAATTTGATTAGCTGTGAAGTTGAGATTCTTTTTAAATTCAGATGCAGATTCTTTCTGAAGATCAGGAAATTTCTCATCCAATTTATGCCGTTTGGTAACGATATTTTTCGAATTGGAGTTAAGATTTTTAAAAAAACTGGTTTGTTTTAATATCGACTCGGTGAGATGAAGTTTAAATCCTGGAATATAGGAAATCTCTCTGATCATATCCTCTAAAATACGGGTATTCAAGGAGTGTATGGATAGAATTTCTAGCACGTTTGGAGATATATTGATTCCAGCACTGAGGAAGTGTGATAGGATTTCTCGTTTATGGAATCCGGATTTTTTTTCCATCCCTTTTTCTCCTTGTTTTAATATACCATGTAATTTGTGCATCAAATCATATAAATCTATTAAGCGTTTTAATAGAAATGCACTGAAATAACGTATTATATTATAGCATTTTTTATGAATAATTTCGTGTTAACAGTCTATTTTTATATTCCTATTAACACTCTATTTCGTTATATCATCTAATAGACGGATTACTCATGACTGAGAACAATTCAATAGATGCATTTATAAATGATTATGAAATTAAAATTGATTCCCTTACTGAGAAGTATTTCGCTTCCATTCGCCATGATGTTGACAATTTATATAAGCTTGCTAATTCTGCACGCGCATTAGGATTAGATCCCGAAGATAAAGTAGAATGCCCGAAAACTCACGATGTAGCTGGACGCGTGGAGGAGTTGATTGGGCCAGAGGGAATTGCTGAAAGAATTCGAGAACTACATAAGCAAAAAATGGATCCCGATAAAATTGCGTTCAAAATTGCTGATGAAATTATTGAGGGAAAAATCGGCCAGTTCGATTTTGCAGAAAAGGTTGATCGCGCTATTAGGGTTGCTATGGCAATTAAAACTCAAGGTGTAGTCTCTGCCCCATTAGAAGGAATCAATAAAATTATTATTCGGAACGACCCTTTAGGGGGACCTGCCTACTTATCGTTATATTTTTCCGGGCCTATCCGGAATGCAGGGGGGACCATCCAAGCATTTGCGGTCTTAGTTGCAGATTATGTAAGGGAAAGGATGAATATTTCACCGTATGAAGCAACCCCAAAAGAGATTGAACGTATGATCGAAGAGGTAAAATTATACGATCGAAAAGTAAACCTTCAATATCCTTCAACGAAAGAGGAATTGGAGTTTGCTCTTAAAAACTTAAAGGTAGAACTTAATGGAGACCCAACAGAAAAATATGAAGTCTCTGCTCACCGGGATTTACCTAGGATCGAAACGAATATCGTAAGAAGTGGACCCGTATTAGTCTTGAATGATGGAGTTCTTTTGAAATCGAAGAAATTGGGAAAAATGATCTCGCAATTGGGAATTAAAGGATGGGAGTGGTTAGATAAGCTCAAGGATTATGCCACTGAAGAAAAAATCGTTGAGGAGCAAGGGGATTCCACAGTTATTCTTACACCAGTTCAAAAACACCGAAAGAAATTGGAAGAAAAAATCAAACCCAACTATAAATACATAGCGGGTGTAATTGGAGGACGTCCCGTATTATCTCATCCTTCGCGAATAGGGGGATTTCGTTTACGATATGGACGTTCACGAAATACTGGATTAGCAGCATGTGGTATAAATCCTAATACAATGTATGTATGTAATGAATTTCTTGGAGTAGGCACGCAAATTAAGATCGAACGTCCAGGAAAAGCAGCAGCAGTACTCCCGGTTACATCAATTGAAGGTCCTGTTTGCTTAATGAAAAATGGTGATGTAGTCCAATTCAATGATCCAAAATCACTTCAAGAAGGCACGAAAACGAATGATGTGGTTTCTATTTTATTTTTAGGGGACATTCTCTTTGGTTATGGAGAATTCTCTGAAAATAACCATATAGTGTTTCCTTCGAGTTATGTGGAAGAATGGTGGGTGCTAGAACTAGAGCAGAGTATTCTAGAAAAGAGAAAGGTGAATTCTCGAAAATTTACTGCAATAGATCTCGACAACTGGGTAAAAAATCCCTTTTCGGTCAAACCAAGTGGGCTACAAGCATTGGAACTTGCGAAACTCTATGATATTCCTCTACATCCCTCCTATACTTCTCATTTTGGAAACGTGAATGGATATGAACTATTACAATTTCGACAAGATATAAGGGATTATTATAATCAGCAGTCTAAATCCATCAATGTAGATGAACATTTGAGAATACCCGCTACCGAGGAATGTAAAAAGGTTTTATACGACAGCTTTACACCCCATAAAAACGAAAAAACCTATCTTGAATTAGATATGGATTTAAGTCCGATATTTATCGAAATTTTAGGTTTATTAAAAGAGTATGCTCCGGAAAAATTGCAGGAAATTGAAGAAAAAATTGACGATTTCACTGCACTTGATATATTTCCTTATCTCAGTGATGTGAAAATAAGAGATAAAGGAATATATTATATAGGAGCACGAATGGGACGACCAGAAAAGGCAAAATTTAAAAAACTAAAGCATTCCATCCAAGTTTTATTCCCATTGGGGCATGGGAGAAACCGAAATTTTGAAAAAACGATGCGATCCAACACTACAAGCCTTGTGGATATTGTTATTCGTCAATGCGGTAAGTGCGGGGATATAACCTACCGGAATAAGTGCGATAAATGCAATGAACATACGCAAATTCAGAAACATTGTAGTAATTGTGAAGTGTATGTATCCAAATACGAATCGGTATGCCCACAGTGCAAGGGGCAATTAGTTGATTATGAAAAGAGAAAAATTGGTTTGAAACATATTTTCGAATCCGTTCCTCCGAAAATGGAGAATCTTCTCTCTACGGATATTAATGGAGTCGAAGGATTAACTTCCCAGTTCAAGGTTGCAGAGCCGATTGAAAAAGGAATTTTACGGGCTCGAAATGAAGTGTGGGTGTACAATGATGGAACGATAAGGTTTGATGCAATAGATGTTCCCTTAACGCATTTTACCCCTTATGAAATAAAAACCCCTATAGAACAACTGATAAAATTAGGGTATACTCATGACTATAAGGGTGTACCTCTTGAAAAAGATGATCAGATATGTGAGTTGAAATGTCAAGATTTCATCGCTCCAGTTCATTGTGGAGATTATTTTGTGAATGTTGCGAATTTTGTTGATGATGAACTCGAATATATATATGAGTTACCCAGATTTTATAATTGCACGGCAAAAGAAGATTTGATTGGTCAATATTTTGCTGGATTATCCCCCCATACTTCTGCGGCAATTGTAGGACGACTCATTGGATATGCACCTATTCAAGCCTTATATGCACATCCGTATTGGCATGCAGTAAAACGAAGAAATGCTGATGGAGACGAAGATGGGGTAATTTTGCTAATGGATCTGCTGTTAAATTTCTCCAAATTCTATCTTTCTTCCAAAATAGGAGGAAAGATGGATGCACCTTTAGTTTTAACCGTAACTCTTAATCCAGATGAAATAGATAGTGAAGCCTGGAACGTCGATTGTGCTTCACGATACAGTTTAGCTTTTTATAACCTTAGCCATAAATATCTCAAACCTGAAGACCTGGAGAAGAAAGAAAATCTCCAAATGGATATTGTAAAACATCGATTGGGTAAAAAGGAACAGTATATCAATATTAATTTTACACATCCAACAGAAAATATAACATATGGACCAAAACAATCAACCTACAAGCGATTAAAAGATATGGCTGAAAAAATCCAATACCAGCTTGAGCTTCATGATAAAATACGCGCTGTAGATGCCAAAGATGTCGTTCAAAAAATGCTACAAACTCATTTTTCTCCAGACATCATGGGAAATTTACGAACTTTTGCCCAGCAGGAGTTTCTATGCCGGAATAATTCTTGTGGAGAGAAATATCGGCGAATCCCCTTGAGTGGTAAATGCAGGGAGTGTGGTGGAGAGTTGAAATTGACAGTCACCCAAGGAGGAATCGAGAAATTTCTTCATCAATCACTTGAATTAAGCAAAAAATACGATTTAGGTCCGTATACAACCCAACGAATTCAATTGATGGACGAATATGTGAAATCACTTACTGATAATCCAAAAGTAAAACAAGTCAAAATCACGTCCTTCTTCACGTAATTTACCATAGGTATATATGATTTTGCGAATGTACTTTTTCTTGTATTATGATACTTATAAGGTGTGTTAACTATGGTAGACACCACGAAATTATCTGAATTGCTGGACTGGTATTTTTATATTGTTGATTCTCTAGTATCGGTAGTTGTAACAGATAGAGATGGATTATTACTCGCGGCGAAAGATAAATCAGGTTCGATTGAGCTAGATAGCGAGAAAGTGGGTGGATTAAGTGCGCTTGTGGAACCGACATTAAAGCGAATAGCTAACGAGTTTAAATCTAGTGGATTTGGCGCTGGAACGTTTGATACAGAAGAATATCGTCTAATCTTTATTGAATCGGGAGAACTGGCGGTTCTGGTTTCTATAATTGACTTATACGCATCTTTGGATGATGTTTTTCCATATGCTTACATTATGGCTGAAAAAGTTGCCCGGATATTGGATGGAAGGCTCGTATCGCCAATCATTCCTCATCTTGGTAAAAGCTCTGGATTGGACTCCTCCAAAAAAAACGAACTTCAGAAGATTTCTCCCGAGGGGGATTTTGTGTTTAAACTTATCTTGGGGGGGGATGGGGCTGTGGGAAAAACTACATTGGTTAATACTTTCATGGAAGGTGAATTGCAAATGGATTATAAGCCAACTATTGGAACAAATATTCTTCGTAAAGACTGCAAATTAGAAAATATTGGCACGAATGTTCGTTTTATGATCTATGATTTAGCGGGGCAAGGGCAATTTTCACGTGTCCGACAATCCTACCTGTTGAATGCAAAAGCGGGATTCCTAGTTTTTGATGTCTCAAAACGACAAACATTTGAAAATATGGAAAAATGGCATCAGGAATTTAGGAAGGGGGCTGGAGAAGCAATCCGCATGGTTTTAATAGGCAATAAAATTGATTTAGTGAATGAACGTGTGGTGAGTTCTCAGGAAGGAAAGGAACTAGCAACCAAATTAGGTATCCCTTATGTGGAAACCTCCGCACTTAACAAGGACTTAGTAGATGAAGCATTTCATTTGATTGCATTCCAACTTATACAAGACAAACTCCAATATATCTAAAAGTATGCTTTCAATTCTATATTTGATTTCGTATGAATTCTCATGATGCAAAGATCCCATCCTGGCCACAATGGGACAAAGACGATTTAGACACAATTCGAAATGTAATTGAAAGTGGTCGATGGTGGGCAGGTTCCCCCACGGGACATAGCGGAGAACATTTCTGGAAATTCCAAGAGGAATTTGCACAATTTTGCGAAGCAAAACATGCGTTTGCAGTTACAAATGGCACCCATGCGTTGGAAATTGCCTTAATGGCATTGGATATTGGAATGGGTGATGAGGTTATCGTCCCGGATATGACCTTTTTTGCATCTGCTTCGAGTGTGATTTCCACCAATGCAGTTCCTATATTTGCAGAGATAAATTCCAAAACATACAATATTGATGAAAATAAAATCGAATCCCTAATAAATAATCGAACAAAAGCGATTCTGGTTGTTCATTTAGGAGGAATGCCTGTAAAAATGGATGTTGCTTGTGAAATTGCCAAAAATCACAATCTATTCATAGTTGAGGATTGTGCCCATGCCCACGGAAGTCGTTTTAAAGGGAAACGATTGGGCACTTGGGGAGATGTAGGTACTTTTAGTTTCCAAGCATCCAAAGTATTGACTTCTGGGGAAGGAGGAGCAGTTATTACCAATGATGATGATCTTGCGCATAAAATTTACTCAATTATTGACTGTGGACGAAAAGAAGGTAAACATTCCTATGATCACTATAATTATGGGTCCAATTATCGCTTATCGGAATTAAATGCGGCTTTACTTCGAAGTCAACTCAAAAAATTTCCGGCACAACACGCAAAACGTAATGAAAATGCATTATATTTGATTCGAAAGTTAAACGAGATCAAAGGTATTCAATGTCAAGAGAGATCTAAAGATGTGCAAGAATGCGCGAATTATGTATTTGCTTTTATGTATGATACACAGAAATTCGCAAATATAACAAAAATGGAGTTTTATGCATATTTGAATAGAAATGGAATTCCTACAGATGATACATATCCCCCATTGCATGGTTTAAAATGTTTTAAAACCCTTGCACTTCGAAAAGGTGTAGATTATAGTCATGCCAATTGGGGAGGACAAAAATCCGAAGATTCAAATTTTCCCGTAACCTCCCGTGTTTCATCTCGATTGATTGAATTATCCCAAGAATTATTGCTTGCTGATAAAGCCATGATGGATTTTGTGATTCAAAAGATAAGGGATTTACAAACATCCTTCACTTCTTAGTTGTTTTCAATTTTCCTCCACATTTTGGACAGATTAAATCAGATTCCGTAGGAGTGAAGGACTGAGGCTTTTTCAAAATTTTTGTAAATTTTTTGCAACTAGGACATTTCAAATGTATCGTGACAAAGGAGAAAGATTCGGGTTTTTCAAATTCAACTTTAGTTTTGGATTCAGTTGCCGGTAATATAGGGTCTTTATTTTGTTTGGTCCCCTTTATATTCTCAATTTTTTTGGTAGTTTTCTTTTTTTCGGATTTTTTTTTAGGTGGTTTTTCGGTATCAATCCCCATATATCGGTCTAATCCCACAAACATATCTCCAGAATTTTGATTCAATGCAATGTAGGGAAAAGAAATAATAAAACTTGAGTATTAATCAGATCCTAAATACGAGAAAGTGAATGAATCACCAAATTTGGTGATGCCCATCTATGATCTGCTTACGTATACCAATGTAGTCATTTAAGATGGATTGAGCGATTTGAATACTTAATCGTTCTAAGGAAGAAAAATTCACATTTTGCGCGGGTATAATTTCAATATCACCTAACCACGGTTTATTGATGGGGTGTCCGATCTGACTTTGTAACCTTACATACACTTCGATCGCGTCTCCTTTAGCTTCCTTGTGGATAGCCCTTGAAATAAGCTGAGCCATGATGGAGTATATTTTGCCCACATGATTAATTGGATTTTTACCCGCAGCTGCCTCCAAGGACTGGGGGCGACTGTGTGTTGGAGTAATCAAACCACTGGTTCGATTTCCCCTACCCACAATGCCATCATCGCCGTTTTCAGCACTAGTTCCAGAGATTGTTAAATATATCACATCCTTATCTAACAAATCTCCCACATTTACTCCCACATTAACATTTTTATCCGGAACAATTTTTGATGAAAGATCTAAAATTGCATTCTGAATAGTATCCACTGTATTGATATATTCTGATTTATCATTTATATATTTAGAAATAATGGCATTGCACACCGTTAAATTTACATCCTTTCCAATTCGGTTTGTCATTACCTTGATATCCTCTCCGGAAGCGGGACATTTCTTTTTGAACTCTTCACTATTCAGATAGAATTCTGTTTCCAAAGTTAATTTTTCTGCATCGGAATATGGGGCAAATCCTACTCCAAAACTTGTATCATTCGCCAGTGGAACAGTAGTATTATCGCCTTCAAATACCCCCACGAGATCAAGAGATCCGGGACGTAATACATAGTCATATTGACAATTAAGATCGGGATCCACTTCTCGAAAAGTGCTCTTGATCACATCTCGACAACTTTTGATGGAAATGATTCCAATTGGAACTTTTCTTAGCTTTTCCCCAATTAAAACCTGATCGGTTGCTCGTCCAATGGCTAATATCTTCATGGGTTCGATTATTTCTCCACCCCCAAATTCGGGGTTCGCTACTCCACCAATCAAGGCGAGTTTATCTACATTATGGTGGAGGACTTGCCCAAATGTCTTTTGATAATATCTACTTAATTGACGGGAAATTTCTTCTGCACACTCATCTGCAACCGAATCTGGGTGTCCTTTTCCCTTTCGTTCGACCATCTCTGGAGTATTGGATTTTTCTACAGGAGTTCGGTTTGATCTTGTAACTTTTAGCATTGTTTGGATCCTCAATAGGTTACACAGTTGGAATAGCCATATCGATGTTTTCATTTAAAACTTTTTAAACTAAAGTATGTGTTATATTCCAACTCTATGTAGAATTGTTCACGTTTCTCTATTAATCGATACACTTTTATTTTCTAAATTTATTTGCACTCTTTCTTTTTATATGAATCAAGCACTTTTTGGTTCTTGCACACACACACCCTTTTTTTTTGGGGGAGGATAAATTATGAGTTCAGAATCTTTTTATGACTGGGAAAAATCATTGCAAAGCAATTCTTTATCTCAGTTTGTTATCTCCCCCTCCCCGCTAAGAAGTAATAAAAAAACAAAAGTAAAATCCAAAGGAACAATCGACTATTTCATTAATACTAATACCGATAAAGTCATTCCCAAATCCTTTAATACCCCGATTGAGGACCTGAACGATATAGGAGAATTAATCTTCCAAAAAATCGTTAAATTGTGGAAATTGAAAAACCTCGAGTAACTATTAAAGTGAGATTTTCCTATCTTTTTTTGATTCAAATATGCCAATATGCGACTATTGCGGGAAAGAATTTTTCAGTTTAATTACTTGCTCGCATTGTGGACAACAATATTGCACAAGTCATTCTGATATTACTGAACACGATTGTCCATTAACTCCAATTAAAAATCCTTTTGAAGTTCCCCACGAACTTGACGCGAATTTCACTCCTTCGTATTCCGAAGAATTAACTCCAACTCCATCTACTATCCATTCTTCTGGCAATGTATATACTGATGGTTCCTACTACTGGCATCGTAAAGCGGGGCAAGAAGAGGTTCCTGATGCGTTTGATCCTACCTCAGGTGTGAAGATACCTGGAATTTTGTGGCCAAAGTTATCGGAGGTAGCCCATGTACTAATCGCCTCGATATTAATCTTAAGTTTATCCATTTCTGGATTCATTTATCAATTCTCCGGAATTACAGATCTCGGATTAAAAATTCTTGTAATAGGTTTTTTATCCCTGATGTATCTTGTTGCATTCTTAGTACACGAATTCTCCCACCGACAAACTGCGGTGCATTATGGATTGCAGACTAAATTTCGATTATTCACCATGGGGGTGCTGATGACCGCGGTGTGTATCTTCCTGCCGATCAAATTTGCGTTACCCGGTGCAGTTGTGGTAATCGGATTAGAGAATATCAGTCGAGAAACAGGGATAATTAAACTGGCAGGACCATTATCCAATCTCATAATGGGAGGAGTACTCTTTTTCCTTGGATTATTGCCTTTTTTCAATCAACTCTGGCAATATCTTTTATTGACGGCTTCTAACTTCAATTTCATGTTAGCTGCATTTAATATGCTTCCGTTTGGTATTTTGGATGGAGATAACATACGGAAATGGAATCCAAAGGTTTGGTTACTGTTTTTTAGCATAATAGTAGCAATGCTTGTTCTATCATTAGTTTTGATAAATACAATATTCAGTTCGACATCTTAACTTTCCAAATCCTTTTTCTAATCTTTTTTATTTTCATTAATCCTAAGGTTTTTTTTTCCTCGTTTTTTCTTTCTATATAGAGCTAAATAATGATGATTACTGAATTATTTATATTAAGTAGTGGGGGTACCTGTAATGGCTAAGTGCGAATACTGCGGTGACGAAGTTGATTATTTGCCTTTTACATGTCGATATTGTGGGAAATATTATTGTAAAAATCACCGCATACCTGAAAATCACGAATGTTCATTTGAGTTCAAAAACGATCCCTTTAAAATAAAATCAATAGAGAAAGCGAAACCTTCTAAGATTTATGCGGATTTTCCCGCTGAAACTATTGCTCCAGAGGATTCGGATAGGAGAGAAAGAGGAAGATTCCCCAAGTTTCGCAATCGAATAAATCGCACTAGATCTCAAGTAACATCTTTGTTAGGTATGCAAGCCAAACCCTTTGGAACATATGGTCTAATGATCACTAATACGGTATTTTTTGCAATTTCGATTATTTTGTCAATTTTTTCAGTTGATCTTGATTATATTTATTTATCAATTTCTGATTTTATTAGTAGCTATAGATACTGGACTTTTATTACCTCAATATTTATTCCAGTTTCTGTTACATCGAATTTTTTTATTATGTTTATTAATTTCTTCTTAATGTTACTCACGCTTTTCTTTATTGGGAGGATGATTGAGGCACGAATCGGATGGAAAACTCTCATTTATCTTTATTTATTGAGTGGATTATTTTCCAGTGCAGCAATACTTTTAATCCAATGGATTTCAAGTTTAATAGTTCAAGGTTTTGCTTCAAATCAATATTATTCTTCATGGGGGGCTATGATTGGATTGGTTGCCTTCATTGCATTATCATTTCCTCAGCAACAAGTAACAATGTTTCTGTATTTCATTCCCATTCAAGTAAAAATGAAAAATTTATTATTAATAATTATTGGAATTAATGTGATATTCGGGCTAATTTACCTTATGTTTGGAGTATTTTCATTGCCACAAAATTTGGGTAATATCGCAGGGATACTCGGTGGATTAATCATGTTACGTGTTCTAAGAAATAGAGTGTAAACTCCTGATTTCTGCAATCAATTCTGTTAGTTCTTTTCGATCGGGGGTGTTCCACCCATTAAATTGTCCATATACTCGATTATATAAGGCAGAATTTGTAGATTTTATTGAATGGATGAACGGAAACAAGAATTCGGAAATTTTTTTTGATAATGAAGGATGAATGTATTCATTTGGATTTAGTAATTCGACTTTAGATTTTGAATTAATGCTGATTTTTTGAGTGTTAACTAATTTTTCAATGATCTGGTTTACAATAGATGAATTTTCAAGAGGAAATAAGTGAAGGTTAGCCAATTCTTCATCTATGCAGTTATATATTAAGGAAATTCCTGTTGGTTCCCCTCTTTGCTTTAAGACTTCTATTATGATGTTTTCAATCAGAATAGCTGTTTTTTTTGTTGAATATACAGGAACCTCGATATGTGAAGAAGTGGTATGTTTCCTAAAGCGTAAAAAATAATCCCCCACGGGAGATTTTTCATAGTGCAAATAAGATTTCAATGAATTCCTTGCGGGCATTTGAAATAATAATGAATCTAAGAAAAATCCAGCATTTATGACGGATTTAATAAGTCCATTTCGAATCTCACTGTCAGTATTATGAAAAGTAAGGGTCATATAACCATCTCTCTTTAAAACCCGAGCACATTCTTTGAAAACCATTTCAAGCTTACGAAAATAAGTGTTTTGGCTCTTTTTTTGACGCGGATTTATAACAATTTCATTCTTTACATGATTATATGTCGGAAAACCGAGCCAATGATTCCATAGAGTTGATAACTCATAATATTGGATGGACTCGCCATAAGGGGGATCTGTAAATATGTAATCCACACTCTCATTTGGAATAATTAAACGCTCAGATGAACCTTCTACTAATAATGTTTTATTTTTTGCATTCGATTGGTGAAATTGGTTCCAATTCTCAAATGTATATATTTTTTCTACTTCATTTTGATTTATTCGGTTATGCAAATTTTTCTGTGCACGAATTGTTTTTTGCATTCTTGTTTGGTATCCAAGAAAAGGATTTATCTCAAAAAAATCGGTCGGGTTCCAAAAGAAATGATGCGTCCAAGAGCCCACCTCTTTCTTTTTTTGAAGTGCTGATTTTCTTTTTGAAATAACCCATACCATTTTACTAGATTGCCCCAAATTCGCAGAAAACGTAAGTAAAATCAAATTTCGAATGCAAATTAATTCCTTTTCGTGAGAAAATACGGGTAGGACCTGATTAATTGAATTAAGTAGAATTCCTAAAACAAGTAAATTTCTTCGAGTAAATAGATGCTGTGCAAAAGGCTGTTGGATTAGATAATGACGAATTTGTTTGAATTTTTTACCGTCGGTGTACTTTAGGGGGATTTCGGGAATCTTGACACCATATTTAGCAATTAGTTCATTATAATGGGAATTTATGTTTTCTACTCGTTTGCATTCTTGTGCATACACATGAGAAAATTCAATTGAATTGAGAATATGATTCTTTAACTCACAACGAGGACAGTCAATTCTAATTTCTTGGATCTCTTCTAATGGAGGTTGATCAAAATTTTGCTGGAGGTTCTTCCACAGGATTTGATGGATTATTGCATTTCCATTGCAGTATGGGCATTTTATCCCAAAAAAATCTCCTATTTTAGAGAGGACTATATCATGGATACGATAATAATAATGATTTAAACGCTCAATATCCACAGGAGTGAGAGTTGCGCGGGATAAAAAGATGGAGAATGGATTCACATCAATCCCAATCACATTTCGATGAGCCAGAATACCTTCTGCAATTGTCACTCCAGACCCGCAAAATGGATCCATAATGGTATCACCGGGTTTGGAGTATTTTTGGATGTAAGAACTCACCACATTATGGGATTTTCGAGCCCAGTATTTATGTATAAGATACATTGGGGGGTGAGTTTTAGCTAAGATTATTGTATCTTTGGGAATTTCCATTTGCTGTCCAATAAGAATACATTATCCAATAAACCATAAAAAACATGGTTAATTCATCAATCCATCCATGACAGATGAGAGACAAATTCCCCGTATATTGGAAATGAATGAAGACTTAACACGAGATAACACGGAGTTAGCAGAACGAAATCATAAAATCCTAAGTTCATACCAAATCAAGACATTTGATATTGTAGGAGCAATTGGTGCAGGAAAAACAGCAATTTTGGAAAAACTTGTGGAACAGCTATCCAAAGAAAAAAATGTGTACGTAATATGCGGAGATGTAACCACACGAATCGATGCAGACAGAATAGAGAAACATGGAGCCACTACAATTCAAATAAATACGGGCAGAGAATGCGCACTAAATGCATACCACATACACAAGGTGATACAATCATTACCATTAGAGGATATTGATGTATTATTTATTGAGAATGTGGGAAACTTGATTTGTCCCAGTGATTTCGTTTTAGGGGTAGATAAACGCATTTTAGTTGTTTCCATAACGGAGGGAGAGCATGTTATTATTAAACATCCCTTGTTAGTAAAAATGAGCGAGATTATTATAATTAATAAAATCGATTTGTTGGAAATTCTTGGGACGAATCTTTCTCGAATGATTGAGGATGCAAAACGCATTAATCCGAAAATAACGGTTATTCCTTTGAGTGCTAAAACTAATGATAATTTCGATGTCCTATTGAAAAATCTACAAATCTGAATTTATCCGCATTTTTGAAAAATTTAATGAGGTAAGGTGGGATAGTAATAGTATCGGGAAGGAAATTAAAATGTCAAGTTTGAAAATAAATATCAATTTTAATCGTGAGATGAATGCATTAGCTGATAAACTGGTAAAAGTAGAATTATCAGACTCAGAGCACTATTATCTCGGAGAATTAACGGGATTTGATTCCACTACCGGCTCAATTATCCTTATGAAAGTTGTTGATGAAAATAAAATTAAGTATTCGAAGGTTGTGATCCATGGACATCTTTGGACGAAAATTTTTCAAGAAGAGCCTCCATTTCCCATGGAGGAATTAGGGGAGCGAATCGCAAAATTATTCCCTGCGGGACAGATTAAATTCCAGCCAGAGAGTAACACGATCAGTATATTGAACGGAAAAATCATCGTTAGTGAAAATGGAATCGAAGGATCCGGACCTACTGCCGAGAGAGTTAGTCGAATTTTTGAACAGTTTGTCGAAGAGAGAAAGTAAAATTATTATTTCTTCTTTTTTAGTCATTGATATGTTACAGGTTTCTGCACCCGGTAGGG
>Ga0209253_10000010_pt1 | contig 127116 bp, 133 predicted proteins | sample FrelakmetBRP12BR_FD_187145 | JGI IMG/M metagenome (GOLD analysis project Ga0209253, IMG submission 187145) | Freshwater lake sediment microbial communities from the University of Notre Dame, USA, for methane emissions studies - BRP12 BR (SPAdes)... | ecosystem: Environmental > Aquatic >...
AAGCTGAACGTCGTCGGCGTCATCCCCTCGACCGACAACATGCCGGGCGGCCGCGCCCTTCGGCCCTCGGACGTGGTGAAGGCCCACTCGGGCAAGACGGTCGAGATCGTGAACACTGACGCCGAGGGGCGGCTCATCCTCGCCGACGCGCTCTCGTATGTGAAGCGCTTCAAGCCGGCGGCGGTGCTGGACGCGGCCACGCTGACGGGCGCGTGCGTGATCGCCCTGGGCCACACGGCGAGCGCGGTGATGGGGAACGATGACGCCCTCGTCGAGGAGGTCCGTCGCGCCGGCGAGCGGGCAGGCGAGCGCGTGTGGCCGTTGCCGATGTACGACGAGTACAAGGAGCTGAACAAGTCGGACATCGCCGACGTGAAGAACAGCGGCGGCCGCCCCGCCGGCACGATCAGCGCGGGGTGGTTCCTGCGCGAGTTCGTGGAGGGCTACCCTTGGGTGCACATCGACGTGGCCGGCACGGCATTCAGCGGGAGCGACTCGCCGCCGCTGGCCAAGGGTCCCGCAGGAGTGCCGACGCGTCTCTTCGCCGAGTTCCTGCTGGCGCGCGCGGGCTGACGTGACGCGGCGCGGCCGGGCCCTGGTGCTGGCGGCCGGCCTCGCGTTCCCGGCCGGCCTCGCCGCGCAGAACCCCCCGGCGCCGACCGCCGCTCGGCCGACCGCCCCACCGGATTCCGCTTCGCCGGGAGCGCGTCCCGACAGCACGCCCGCCGTGCGTCCGCGGGCCAGGCCGGACAGCGTTCCGCTTCCCGACTCCCTCTCGCCCGACAGCTTCAGCGCCGTGCTCCCGCCGCTCGGCACCCCCGCGGGGCCGATGCCGATCGGCGGGCGTATCGTCTTCGAGAGGGACGCGCTCGTGTTCTCCGGCGCGCTGACGCTGGGCGAGTTGCTCGCCCAGGTGCCGGGCGTGTTCCTGGTGCGGGCCGGGTGGTTCGGCCTGCCGGAGGTCGTCCACTACGCGGGGCAGAGCGCGAACTCGGTCGAGCTGTTCTGGGACGGCTACGCGCTCGACCCGATGGGCGAGGACAGCGCCGGCTTCGACCTGAGCCGCATCCCTCTCGGCCTCGTGCGCCGTGTCGAGGTGGAGGTCCTGCCCACCGCGCTGCGTGTGCACCTCATCTCCGACACGCAACCGGTGCTGCGGGCGCGCACGGAGACGTCCTTCGCAACGGGCGACGGGCAGACGAACACCTACCGAATCCGTTACCTGAACCGCTGGAGGGGAGGAGCGGGACTCGGCCTCGGCGTGAACTGGTTCGGCACCAACGGCGCACCCACGTCCCAGGCCCCCTCGTCCGACCTCACCGTATGGGCCAAGGCGACGTGGGCGCCCACCACGCGCCTGGGCGCGGACGCGCAGCTGCTGCGCTACTCGCTCGACCGCGACCCGCTGGAGGCGATCCTCCCGGGCCGCCGCGTGCACCGCTCCGATCTGCTCCTGCGGGCCTTCGCGTCGAGCCGCGAGGAGGGGATGGGGTGGCGGTTCGACGCGCTGCTCGGCACGTCGGCCTACGGCGACAGCTCCGACGCCACGCAATCGCGCATCGCCCAGGGCGCGGCCTTCGCGGGGTACCGCGCCGAGCGATGGTCGGCGGAAGCCGGCGTGCGCGTGCGCGACGCGCGGATCCCGCTGGAGCTGACGGCGCGGGCGGCCGCGACGCCACTCCGCTTCGTGACGGTCAACGCCTTCGCCGTCCGGCGCACACTCCTCGCCGACCGGCACGCGTCGGAGCTGGGCGTCGGGGCCTCGCTGCGCCCGTTCGGGCCGTTCGTGCTGCGCGGGAGTCTGCGACTGCGGGACGCCGTGGCCGAGCCGGCGGTGCTCGAAGACACGGCGCAACAGGTGACGGACTGGTCGGCGGGCGCGGGGCTGGTGGCGCGCCCCGCCGAGCTGGACGTCAGCGTGGAGCGGCATGGGTGGTACGCTGCGCCGGCCTACGGGGTGTTCGCCGAGCAGGTGCCTAAGGGGACCAGCATCAACGTGCGGACGCTGACGGTGCGTTTCGCCCTCCGCCCGACACGGTACTTCACGCTCTCCGGGTGGTATCGGCACCCGCTCGACCCGGCCACTGCGGGCTTCGAGCCGCCGCACCACACGCGCGTGGCCGCGACGTTCCGGTCGCGGTTCCTCCCGACCTTCCGGCGTGGCGCGCTCGACGTGCTGGTGCAGGCGGGAGCGGAGGGCTGGAGCGACGGCGTGATGGGCAACGACGCCGCCGGCGCGCCGGTCGGCCTCGAGGGCCATGGGACGGTGGACTGGCTGGTCGAGTTCCGGCTCCTCGGCGCGGTCGTCTACTGGACCCTGCGGAACTCGCAGATCGAGCGCTACGAGCTTGTGCCGGGTGTCCCGATGGCGCGCGCGCTCCAGCGCTACGGGGTGCGCTGGGAGTTCACGAACTAGGTGGGAGCGGCTATACTTCAAGGTTATCTGTGAATGGGAGCCCCATGCCGCGAAGCATGACCGGTTTCGGTGCCGCCGAGGGTGCGGTGTCCGGAGGCCGGCTGCGGCTCGAGATCCGCACCGTGAACCACCGGCACCTGAACGTGCAACTGAGGGTGCCCTCCGAGCTTGCGGACCTCGAAGCCGAGATGCGGGAGCGGCTGCGCGCGCACGTCGTCCGGGGCCACGTATCCGTCTCCGGTCGCTGGCTGGAGGAGCCGCCCCAGGCGGCGGGCGTCGCGGTGGACAAGGCGCGGGCGGCAGCGGTGGTGGCGGCCCTGCGGGACGCGGCCCGCGAGCTGGGGCTCTCCGGCGACGTGGACATCGCGATGCTGGCGCGCATCCCTGACGTGCTGCGGGTGACGCGCGCCGAGACTACGCCGGACCGCGATGCGGTACTGGACGTGCTTGACGGGGCGGCGGCGGCGTGTGCCGCGGCGCGCGAGCGCGAGGGCGCCGCGCTGGCGGCGGAGCTGCGGGCGCGTACCGATGCGCTGGACGTGCTGCGCTCGCGGGTCGCTGAACGGGCGCCGGAGCGGGTGGTCGCGGAGCGGGACCGGCTGCGGACCGCGGTGCAGGAACTCGCGGGCGGCGTGGCGGTGGACCCGGGACGTCTGGCGCAGGAGATCGCGTTCCTCGCCGACCGCCTCGACGTCACCGAGGAGCTGGTCCGCTTCGGCGCGCACCTCGACGCGCTGCGCGCGGCGCTGGAGGGCGGCGGGAGCGTGGGGCGCGAACTGGGCTTCGTGCTGCAGGAGCTGCTGCGCGAGGCCAACACGATGGGCTCCAAGGCGAACGATGCGGGCATCACGCAGGCGGTCATCGCGATGAAGTCCGAACTGGACAAGCTGCGCGAGCAGGTCGAGAACCTCGAATGACGGCCTTCCCGCTGGTGCTCTCGTCGCCCTCCGGGGCGGGGAAGTCCACCATCGCGAGGGCGCTGCTCTCGGCGCGCGAGGACCTCGGCTATTCGGTGTCGGCCACGACCCGCCCGTCGCGCCCGGGGGAGAAGAACGGCGAGGACTACCACTTCATTTCGCCGGCGGACTTCGAGCGGCGCGTCGCCGCGGGCGAGTTCGTGGAGTGGACGCAGTACAGCGGGGCCCGGTACGGCACCTTGAAGAGCGAGATCGACCGCATCCTCGGCTCCGGCCGCAACCCGGTGCTGGACGTCGAGATCGAGGGCGCGCGGGCGATGCGGAGGCTTTATCCGGAGGCGGTGCTCGTCTTCGTGGTGCCGCCGTCGGCGCAGGAGCTGATCCAGCGCCTCGGCGGGACGACGGGAACGCGGGCGGCGTCGCTGGTGGCGCGGATGCGGCGCGCGGTGGAAGAGCTGAAGGAAGCGCCGCGGTACGACTACGTCGTCGTCAACGTGGATCGAACGGATGCCGTCGCTGCGGTGTCTGCCATCCTCGACGCGGAGCGAAAGCGGCCGCGGCGCAACCCGGCGCTCGAACCGGACCTCGCGGAACTGGGACGCGAGATCGGCGCGCTGGCGGAACGGATTGCCCAGGGAGCGGAGGCGTAAGGATGCGGGTGTTCACCCCGGCTGAGGTCGCGAAGCAAGCAGGCAACAAGTACGTGGGCGTGCTCGTGGCGGCGAAGTTCGCGCGGTTCGTGAACGACTTCCCCAAGGAGCGGTCGTACATCCGCGAGAAGAAGCTCACGACGATGTCGCTCGAGGAGCTGGCCCGGGGCGGGCTGACGTACAAGATCACCCGGCGGCGGCGCCCGGAAGCGTGAGCGGCGTCGCCGGCCGCCACGTCGTACTCGGCGTGTCGGGCGGCATCGCAAGCTACAAGGCGTGCGTTGTCGCCCGCCGGCTGACCGAGGGCGGGGCGACGGTGGACGTCGTGATGACGGCCGCGGCCACCGAGTTCGTCCGCCCGCTGGTCTTCGAGGCACTGACCGGGCGCCCGGTCGGCACCTCGCTGTGGGAGGCCGGCCGGGCACTCGCGCACATCCGCCTGGGCCGCGCGCCCGACCTCATCGTCGTCGCGCCCGCCACGGCGCATCTCATCGCCCGCGCCGCCCAGGGGCTGGCCGATGACGTCCTGACCGCGATCCTCGTGGCCCGCCGCTCGCCGCTGCTCCTCTGCCCGGCGATGAACGACCAGATGTACGCCCACCCCGAGACCCAGAAGAACCTGGCGACGCTGAAGTCGCGCGGGGTGCATCTGCTCGGGCCCGCGGTGGGCCCGCTGGCGCACGGGGAGGGCGAGGGCCCCGGCCGGATGGTGGAGCCGGAGGAGATCGTCGCTCACGTGGAGCGTCACCTGCGGAGCGGGGCGCCGTTCGCCGGGCGGCGTGTCGTCGTGACTGCGGGACCGACGCGCGAGGCGATGGACCCGGTGCGGGTGGTCACGAACCGCTCCAGCGGCAGGATGGGCTACGCCCTGGCGCGGGCCGCGTGGTTGCGCGGCGCCGACGTCACGCTCGTCACCGGTCCGACGGCGTTGCCGCTGCCCATCGGCGTGGACGTGGTGCGGGTGGAGTCCACCACGGACCTCAAGGCCGCCGTGGATCGAGTCCTGCCGGACGCCGACGTCCTGTTGATGGCGGCGGCTCCGGCCGACTACCGGCCCGCCAAGGTGCTCGAGGCGAAAGCGCCGCGGGCGGGCGGCGCGGTCTCGCTCGCGCTCGAGCCCACCGACGACGTCCTGCTCGCCACAATCGGCAGGCGGAAGAAGGGCGCTGTGATGGTCGGGTTCGCCCTCGAGGTCGGCGACGCTCCGGCGAAGGCGCGCGAGAAGCTCGCGCGCAAGCAACTGGACCTCGTCGTGGCGAACGACGCGAGGGAGCCGGGCGCCGGACCCGACGTTCCCACGAACCGCGTGACCCTCGTCTCGCCCGACGGCGAGACCGCGCTCCCGCTGCAAGCCAAGGACCTCGTCGCCGAGGCGATCCTGGATCGCGTCGCGGCGCTTCTCGCCTCGCGTGGCTGATCCCCGCCGGCGGTACCTCGAGCAGCTCGTCGAGATGGGCGAGCGGGAGATCGTGCTCCCGGAGCGTGGCGCTGCGCGCGACGGCGCTCCGTTGCGGGGACCCGGCGAGCTCGGCGGTCGGACGGCAGGCACGGCGCTCCGCTTTACCCCCGGGCCCCCGCTCCGCGAGCCCTTGCCCGACCCGCCCGCCCGCGTCGCCGAGATGGTGTCGCCGCCGACGCGGGTCCCTCCGGGGCTCTCCGTCGAGGCGCCGGAGCCGTCCACGGACCTCTTCGTGGTGGACCCCATCACCCGGCTCGACACGCTCGAGGCCGTCGCGAAGGCGGTGGCCTCGTGCCGCAAGTGCGGGCTGGGCCAGACACGCATGAACAGCGTGCCCGGGGAGGGCGATCCTCAGGCCGGCATCGTCTGTGTCGGGGAAGCGCCGGGCGCCACCGAGGACGAGACCGGCCGCCCGTTCGTGGGCCGCGCCGGCAAGCTGCTCGACGACATCCTCAAGGCGATCGGCTTCGCTCGCGCAGACGTCTTCATCTGCAACGTCCTCAAGTGCCGGCCCCCGCACAACCGGGACCCGGAGCCGCTTGAAGTCGCGGGCTGCTCGCCGTATCTCCATCGTCAACTCGAGCTGATCCGCCCGCGGGTGATCCTGGCGCTGGGGCGGCCGGCGGCGCACGCGCTGCTCGGCACCAACGCCTCCCTGGGCGATCTGCGGGGGAAGCTGCACCGGTACCGCGGCATCCCGCTGGTCGTGACCTATCACCCCGCAGCGCTGCTCCGGAACCCTAACTGGAAGCGACCGACCTGGGATGACGTCCGTCTCGCCCGCCGCATCTACGACGGCCAAGCCGTCTGAGCCGTTCGGCGGCCGCCAGCCGCCCTACAGCGCCGAAGCCGAGCAGGCCGTGCTCGGCGCGATGCTGCTCGACCAGCAGGCCGCGCTCGACGCGGTAGGCCTGCTCGACGAGACCCTCTTCTACCGCGAGGGCCACCGCCGCCTGTTCCGCTCGATGCGCGCCATCACGGAGCGCGGTGGCGTCATCGACCCGATCACCCTACGCGACGAGCTGGATCGCCGCGGTGAACTCGACGCCGCAGGCGGTGTCGAGTATCTGTCCTACCTCCTCGACTTCACCCCCACCGCGGCGAACCTGGAGTTCCACGCCCGCATCGTCCGGGAAAAGGGCCTGCTCCGCCGCCTGATCGAGGCGGCGACGGGGATCGTCCAGGACGCCTACGAGGGCAAGCGCCTGCCGGGCGAGATCCTGGACAGCGCCGAGCAGCGGATCTTCGAGGTGGCCGAGTTCCGGCAGAAGCAGGACTTCGTCCGCCTCAAGGAGCTGCTCTGGCCGACGATGGAGCGCATTGAATCGCTCCATGGCGGCGGACAATCGATTACCGGTGTCCCGTCCGGCTTCGCAGATTTGGACGAGAAGACGGCCGGGTTCCAGCCTTCGGATCTCGTCATCGTGGCGGCCCGGCCCTCCATGGGGAAGACGGCCTTTTGCCTGAACGTCGCCTCGAACGCGGCCATCACGCGGGGGATCCCGACGGCCATTTTCAGCCTCGAGATGTCCAAGGAAGCGCTGGTCCAGCGGCTCCTCACTGCGGAGGCGCGGGTGGACGCGCACCGCTTGCGCCAGGGCTTGCTGAAGGACAGCGACTACGCCCTGATGGCGCGGGCCGCCGGGCTCCTGTCCGGCGCGCCGATCTGGATCGACGACTCGGCGTCGCTCACGCCCCTGGAGCTGCGGGCCAAGGCGCGCCGCATCAAGGCCGAGGTGGACATCGGGCTGGTCATCGTGGACTACCTCCAGCTGATGCGCTCCGCGGAGCAGGCGGAGAACCGCACGCAGGAGATCAGCGCCATCTCGCGAGCCCTCAAGGCGCTCGCGAAGGAGCTGGCGGTCCCGGTCGTCGCGCTGAGCCAGCTCTCCCGCGCCCCCGAGCAGCGGGGCGGGGAGCACCGGAGGCCGCAGCTCTCCGACCTGCGCGAATCCGGGGCGATCGAGCAGGACGCCGACGTGGTGCTCTTCATCTACCGGCCCGAGATGTACGCCACCGAGGCCGAGCGCGGCGAGCTCGAGGGCCAGGCCGAGGTGATCATCGGCAAGCAGCGCAACGGGCCGACGGGCACCATCAAGCTCTTCTTCCACAAGATGTACACCCGGTTCGACAACTACAGCGGCCGCGAGGCGCCGGACTCCGAGGCGCATGGCGGCTAAGGCGCGCTCCGTCTACCGCTGCACCGAGTGCGGGACGTCCCTGCCCAAGTGGGCGGGCCGGTGCGACGGGTGCGGGGAGTGGAACACGCTCGTGGAGGAGGTCGTCGCGAGGGCGCCGGCCGGGCGCAGGCACAGCGACCTGGCGGCGCACCACCGCATTGGAGGCGCGGCGCCGGTGCGGTTGGGCGAGATCGCGCCGGACGCCGCGCCGCGGTACCGCACCGGGCTCGCGGAGTTCGACTACGTGCTGGGCGGCGGTATCGTGCCCGGGTCCCTCGTGCTGGTCGGCGGCGAGCCGGGGATCGGCAAGTCCACGCTCCTGCTGCAGGTGGCCGCGCGCCTCGAGGCGGGGGGCGTGCCCACTCTCTACGCGAGCGGCGAGGAGTCGCCCGAGCAGGTCCGACTGCGGGCGGAGCGCCTGGAGGAACCGACCGGGGCGGTGCCGGTGCTCGCGGAGACGGCGCTCGAGCGCGTGATCGAGCAGGCAGTGGCCGTCGGCGCGCGCGTCGTGGTGGTGGATTCCATCCAGACCGCGTACACGGCGGAGCTCGAGGGCGCGCCGGGCAACGTCGGCCAGGTGCGCGAGTGCGCGGCGCGGCTGATGCGCTTCGCCAAGGAGTCCGGTCTCGCCGTGCTGCTCGTCGGTCACGTGACGAAAGGCGGCGGCATCGCCGGCCCGAAGACCCTCGAGCACATAGTGGACACGGTGCTGTACTTCGAGGGGGAGAGCACGCTGGACCATCGGATCCTGCGCGCGACGAAGAACCGCTTCGGCAGCGTGGACGAGATCGGGGTCTTCGCGATGACGGCCGCGGGTCTCGTGCCGGTGGCGAACCCGTCCGAGGCGTTCCTGGCGGCGCGGCACGCCGGCATTTCCGGCAGCGCCGTCACGGCGCTGATGGAAGGCACCCGGCCGCTCCTCGTGGAGATCCAGGCGCTGGCGTCGAAGGCGGGCTTCGGCACCCCGCAGCGCGTGAGCGCGGGCCTCGATCACCGCCGCCTCGCGGTGCTGCTCGCTGTCCTGGAGCGGCGCGTCCGCCTGCCGCTCGCCGAGCTGGACGTGTTCGTGAACGTGGTGGGCGGGGTGAAGCTCACCGAGCCGTCGAGCGATCTGGCCGTCGCCGCGGCGCTGATCTCCAGCGTGCGCGACCGCGCGCTGCCGCCCGAGGCCATCTTCCTCGGGGAGGTGGGGCTCGGTGGCGAGGTGCGGGCGGTGAGCGCGGCGGACCGCCGCCTGGCGGAAGCGGCGCGGCTCGGCTTCCGGCGTGCGTTCGTCGGCGCGCGCACGTCGCTACGCAGCGGTGCGGGGCCGGGGCTGGAACTGGTCCGCGTCGAGCACCTGGGGGAGCTGGCCCATCACCTCGCCGCCTGACGTCGGCGTCATCGTGGTCGCGGGGGGCCGCGGCGTGCGCGCCGCGCGTCCCGAGGGCGGCGAGCCGAAGCAGTACCACCCGATCCGCGGCGTGCCAATGCTGGAGCGCGCGGTGCGGCCGTTCGTCGCGCATCCGCGCGTCGGCCCGATCGTCGTCGTACTGCCACCCGAGTACGCCGCCGCGCCGCCAGGGTGGCTGATGGAGCTGGCGCCGGGACGGCTCGTCGTGACGCCCGGCGGCGAGTCGCGGCAGGACTCCGTGGCGAACGGCATCGCGGTACTGCCGCAGGGCCCCTCCATCGTGCTTGTCCACGACGCGGCGCGTCCCTTCGCCGACGGGCCGCTCATCGATCGCGTCATCGCCGTCGCGGAGCTGGGCGCCGTGGCGGTGCCGGCTCTGCCGCTCGCGGAGACGGTGAAAGAGACCGATGCCGCCGGGCTCGTGGTCCGCACGGTGCCGCGCGAGCGGATGGTCGCGGTGCAAACGCCGCAGGGCTTCCCGCGCACCACGCTGGAGACGGCGCACCAGCGCGGCAGGGGCGAGCCGCCGGCCACCGACGACGCAGCGCTGTGCGAGCGGCTCGGCACCGCGGTGCGCGTGGTGGCGGGCAGCGCGCGGAACCTCAAGGTCACGACGCCCGAGGACTTCGCCCTCGCCGAGGCGCTGGCCGCGCTCGAGGAGGGGGCGTGATCCCCTTCCGGACACCCGACGAGATCGCCGCCGCCATCCCCGCGGCGATCAGGCACCTCTCGCGCCGCGGCGTGATCGCGTACCCCACCGAGACGATCTACGGCTTCGGCTCCACGACGGACGCGGTGGCGGTGGACCGTGTGGCCCAGCTGAAGGGGCGCGCACCCGGGAAGCCGTTCCTGCTGCTGGTGACGGGCCGCGAGATGGTCGTTGCGGTGGGGCTGCGGCTGCCGGACGCGGCGGAGCGTCTCGCCGCGGCGTTCTGGCCCGGGCCGCTGACGCTCGTGCTGCCCGGCGGCGAGCACCTCCTGCCGGACGTGCTCCGCGGACCCGAAGGCGGCGTGGCAGTCCGCTGGACGTCGCACCCGGGCGCCGCCAAGATCGTGGAGATGCTCGGCTCGCCCATCACCTCGACCAGCGCGAACCGGCCGCGCAATCCGCCCGCCGTGGACGGTGCGGAGTTGGAGGAGCTGTTCTCCGACGAAGTGAGGCTCGGGCGGCTGCTCGTCCTGGACGCGGGGTTGCTGGTCCCCTCGCCACCCAGCACGCTCGTGGACTGCACCGGCTCGGCGCCGCTCCTCGTGCGGGAGGGCGCCATCTCCGCCGCGGCGCTCCGAAGCATCGTGCCATCGGTGGTGGCGGAGTAGACCGTGCAGGTCCTCTTCGTCTGCACGGGGAACATCTGCCGCAGTCCCATGGCCGCGGCCATCCTGCGCCGGTTGCTGGACGAGCGCGGGGTGGACGGGGTCGGAGTGACGTCGGCGGGCACGGCGACGTGGGACGGCGCGCCAGCGTCGGAAGGGAGCTATCTCGTCTCCCTCGAGAACGGCCTCGATCTCTCGGGTCACCGCGCCCGGCCGATCACCACCGACATCGTCGCGGGCGCCGACCTGATTCTTGGGATGGGCACGCACCACGTGGAGCGCGCCGATCTGCTCGGCGGTACCGGCAAGGCCCATCTGCTCGGCGAGTACGCGGGCCAGACCGACGACGCGGCCGAGGTTGCGGACCCCTTCGGGGGCGACCTCGAGGAGTACCGCGGCACCTACGCGCGCCTATCGTCCCTGATCGAGGCGGCGCTGGCGCGCCTCCAGGCGGAGCGTCCCGATGCGGATCCGGGGCAGCACTAGACTCCTCGCCGTCGTGGGCGACCCCGTCGCCCACTCCCTCTCCCCGCGGATGCACAACGCGGCCATCACGGCGCTCGGCGTGGACGCGGTCTACGTCGCGCTGCGGGCGCACGGCGACGCGTTCGAGCCGCTACTGCGCGGCCTGCTCGCGGCGGGCGCCGGTCTGAACGTCACGGTCCCGCACAAGCGCCGCGCGGCCGGCCTGCTGGATGCACCTTCGGACGAGGTGCGGCGCACGGGGGCCTGCAACACCGTGTGGTCCGGTCCGGGAGGCATCACCGGCGACAACACCGACGTCGCGGCGGTGCGCGAGGTGTCGGCCGCTCTGGCCGGAGGCCGCGCGGTGCGGCGGGTGCTGGTGATCGGGACCGGAGGGTCGGCGCGCGCCGCCGCGGTGGCCGTGGCGGACGGGTGGCCCGGCGCCGTGGTGGAGGTACTCTCGCGGGACGCGGCCCGGGCCCAGGACTTCCTCTCCTGGGCGGAGGGCGCGGGAGTGGGTGCGGTGCCGTCGAACGGCGATCCGGTGGACCTCGTGATCAACGCCACTCCGCTCGGCCTCACTCCGGCCGACGTGCTGCCCCTGGACCGCGAGCACCTGCGCCGCCGGGCGCCGGCGGCGGTACTGGACCTGGTGTACGTCCGGGGCCGCACCAGGTTCGTGCGGGCCGCGAGGGAGGCGGGCATCGCGGCGGAGGACGGCCGCGACGTGCTGCTGGAGCAGGGAGCGGCGTCGTTCAGGCACTTCTTCGGTGTGCAGCCTCCCCGCGCGGTGATGCGCGCGGCGGTGGAGGACGCTCTCGGTGCGTAGTATCTTGGCGGCGACGGGGGAGGCCTTGGCGGACCTCGAGGCGCTGCTGCTGCCCGTCGCGTGCCTGGGGTGCGGTGCGTGGCTCCCGCCGGAGTCGGAGGCGGAAGGGTGCTGTGCAGTCTGCCGGACCAGGATGCGAGCCTTGGCGCCGCCGGCCTGCCCACGGTGCGAGCAGCCGATCGACAGCTGGGAAGCGTCAGGCGTCAGGCGTCGGGGGGAGCCCTCCAGTCCCGACGCCGAACACGCGGCGCCTCGGGATTGCGGTTTCTGTGCGGGATGGCCGCCGGAGCTGGCTTGGGCCGCGTCGGCCGTATGGATGGAGGACGGACCCGCGCGGGAGTTGGTGCACGCGCTCAAGTACAACGGCTGGCGCTCGGCGGCGAGGCCGATGGCTGAGGTGATGGCCCGCGGGATGCGGACGCGCCTGGCCGGAGCGGCTGTGCTGGTACCCGTGCCGCTGGGCAGGCGGCGTGAGCGGGAGCGGGGGCACAACCAAGCCGCGGTCCTGGCGACTGCCCTGGGGCCGCTCGTGGGCCTCCCGGTGGCGGCCGGCGGGCTGCGGCGGGTGCGGGAGACGCGTTCCCAGACCGTGCTGGGACCCAGCGGCCGGTGGACGAACGTGGCCGGAGCGTTCGCCGCGGGGGATGACGTCTGCGGCATGCGTGTTGCACTGGTGGACGACGTGCTCACCACGGGGGCGACGCTGGCGGCGTGCGCGGCCGCCCTCGCGGCGGGCGGAGCAGGGGTGATCGGCGCCGTGACGTTCGCGCGCGCCGCGGTTCCGCACTAGGGACTCCAGAGGAGACGCTGACAATGGCCGTTCGCGTGGGTATCAACGGGTTCGGGCGCATCGGGCGCCTCGTGCTGCGCGCCGTGCTCAAGTCCGGCCGGTCCAACCTCGACGTCGTGGCGGTGAACGACATCACCGACACCAAGACGCTTGCACACCTCTTCAAGTACGACTCCGTCCACGGGCGGTTCGACGGCGATGTGAGCGCCGGTGAGGGCGAGCTGATCGTCAACGGCAAGAAGGTCAGGGCCTTCTCCGAGAAGGAGCCCGGCAGCTTGCCGTGGAAGGACCTCGGCGTGGACCTCGTCGTGGAGGCGAGCGGCAGGTTCAACGACAAGGAGAAGTGCGCGCCGCACTTCGCGGCCGGCGCGAAGAAGGTGATAGTTACCGCCCCGGCGAAGGGCGAGGACATCACCATCGTGATGGGCGTCAACCACGACAAGTACGACGCGGCGAGGCACCACCTGATCTCGAACGCCTCGTGCACGACGAACTGCCTCGTACCGGTCGTGAAGGTGGTGCGCGACAGCTTCGGGATCCAGAAGGCGTTCATGATCACGGTGCACGCCTACACGAACGACCAGAAGATCCTCGATCTCCCCCACAAGGACCTGCGGCGGGCACGCGCCGCGGCGATGAGCATCATCCCGACCACCACCGGCGCGGCGAAGGCCACCGCGCTCGTGATCCCCGAGCTGAAGGGGAAGATCGACGGCGTCGCGCTGCGGGTGCCGGTGTGCGACGTGTCGTCGGTGAACCTGGTCGTTCACCTCGACAGGGCGACGACGGCGGCCGAGGTCAACGAGGCCTTCCGGAAGGCCGCGGCGACCCCGCCGCTGAAGGGCTTCCTGGCGGTGACCGACGAGCCGCTGGTGTCCACCGACTTCATCGGCAACCCCTTCTCGTCCACGGTGGACCTCCTGAGCACCACCGTCGTGGATGGCACTCTTCTACAGGTGGCGGCGTGGTACGACAACGAGTGGGGCTACTCGATGCGCGTGGTGGATCTCCTCGATCTCGTGGCGGCCAAGCTGTGATCGGCAAGCGGACGATCGCGGACCTGGACCCCAAGGCCATCGAAGGGAAGCGGGCCCTCGTCCGGGTGGACTTCAACGTCCCCGTCAAGGACGGCGTGGTGGGCGACGACACGCGCATCCGCGCGGCGCTGCCCACTATCCGCGCTCTGAAGGGTATGGGCGCGCGCGTCGTGCTGCTCTCGCACCTGGGCCGGCCGAAGGGCGGCGGCTACGAGGCGAAGTATTCCCTCAAGCCCGTCGCGGCGGCGCTTGAGCTGCTGCTGGGCTGCCCCATCACCTTCATCCCCGACGCGGCCCTCCCCGATGCGGCCGACGTGACACGGCAACTCCCCCGCGGGGGCGTGGCCCTCGTCGAGAACACGCGCTTCCTCGCGGGCGAGGAGAAGAACGACGCCGCCACGGCGGACGTACTCGCGAAGCTCGGCGACTTCTACGTGAACGACGCCTTCGGCTCGGCCCATCGCGCTCACGCGTCCACCGAAGCGGTGGCGCACCGGCTCAAGCCGGCCGTCGCGGGCTACCTGATGGAGAAGGAGCTCGAGTACCTCGGCAAGGCGCTGGCCGAGCCGGCGCGCCCGTTCCTCGCGGTGCTGGGGGGCGCCAAGATCTCGGGGAAGATCGACGTCATCACGAACCTGCTGCCGCGCGTGGACCAGGTCCTCATCGGCGGGGCGATGGCGAACACCTTCTTCAAGGCGCAGGGCGCGTCCGTGGGGACGAGCCTGGTCGAGGACGAGCGGCTCGAGATGGCGATCGACCTGCTTGCCCGGGCGGGTCCCAAGATCGTTCTACCCGAGTCGGTGGTCGTGGCGGAGGCACTGGAGAAGCCCGCGACCAGCCGCGAGGTGGAGTGGCACGCCATCCCCGAAGGCTGCGGGGTGTATGACATCGGCCTCGCCGCGCGCACGCGCTTCGCCATGTTGATCGGGACCGCCAAGACGGTCGTGTGGAACGGGCCCATGGGAGTCTTCGAGACCCCGCCATTCGACGAGGGCACCGTCGCGGTGGCGAAGGCGCTGGCGGCCGCCACGTCGAAGGGCGCCGTCACGGTGGTTGGCGGCGGGGACTCGGCCGCGGCCATCGCGAAGGCGGGGCTGGAGGAGCGGGTGAGCCACGTCTCGACGGGCGGCGGCGCGTCGCTCGAGTTCCTCGAGGGGAAGGCGCTGCCCGGCGTGGCCGCCCTCGACGATCGCTGAACGTGGCGCGCGTCATCTTCGCCGCGAACTGGAAGATGCATCACGGGCCGGCCGCGGCCCGGGAGCTGGTGCAGGCGGTCCTCGCCCGGACGTCACCGCGAGAGGACCGCCTTCTGCTCTTCTTCCCGCCTGCGGTCTCGCTCGCCGCGGTGGCGGAGTCGGTCCGCGGGCGCCCCGACGCGGCGGTGGGCGCCCAGAACATCCACTGGGAGCCGAAAGGCGCGTTCACCGGTGAGCTGTCCGCGTCGCTCGCTCAGGACGGCGGTGCGCTGTGGACGCTGGTCGGCCACTCGGAGCGCCGTCAAAAGTTCGCGGAGACGGACGACGAAACGGGCCTCAAGGTACGGGCCGCCCTCGCAGCAGGCCTGGCTCCGATGCTGTGCGTCGGCGAGACGCTGGAGCAGCGCAAGACCGGCCAGAAGGAGGCGGTGGTGCGGCGCCAGCTCGAAGCCGCCATCGGCGGACTCGACCCGGCATCCCTGGCGAAGGTCGCCATCGCCTACGAGCCGGTGTGGGCCATCGGGACCGGGGTGAACGCCACGCCCGAGAATGCCGCCGCGATGCACCGCATGATCCTGGAGTGGCTGCGTTCCCGCCTTGGCGCGAAGGCCTCCAACTTCGTGCTCTACGGCGGGTCGGTGACCCCCGACAACGCGTCCCAGCTGCTCGCCGAGTGGGAGATCAACGGTCTGCTGGTCGGCGGGGCGAGCCTCACCGCCGACAGCTGGGTGCAGGTCGTCGAGTCGGTGAGTCGTTGACCCGGCGCGGACTGCCTGGGTATACTACAAGTCTATGTTCACGTTCTTCTTGATCCTGCTCATCCTGGATGCCCTCGTCCTCTGCGCGGCGGTCCTGCTGCAGGCCGGGCAGGGCGGCGGGCTCGCCGCGGAGTTCGGCGGCGCGTCCTCCACCGACGCGTTCGTGGGGGGCCGCCAGGCCGCAACGCTGCTGACGCGGGCCAGCTGGTGGACCGGCGGGATCTTCCTCGGTCTCTGCTTCATCCTGTCCCTCGTCTCCGCGCGTACTGCGCAGCCGCGCTCGGTGCTCCAGGGGCAGTTCCAGGAGCCGGCACCCCTCTCGCAGCCGGCACCGCTACCGCTCGGGGACGCCGCGCCTCCCGCCCAGAACGCGGCCCCGCCGGCCCAGGCGCCGGCCCCGCGACCCGCGCGCTAGGGCACGTGGCGACGCGGCTCCAGCCGGCGTACGTCCTGCTGGAAGATGGGACTTGGTATCGGGGCGCCACCGGCGCCCCGTTTGATGTCACCCCCGGCGAAGTCGTCTTCACCACCAACATGAGCGGCTACCAGGAGGTCTTCACCGACCCCTCGTACGCCGGACAGATCGTCGTGATGACCGCGCCGATGATCGGCAACTACGGCATCAACGACGAAGACCTCGAGTCGGGCGCGCCGGCGGTGGCCGGAGTGGTCGTGCGAGAACTGTCGGCGCGCGCGGCCTCGTGGCGTGCCACCGGGACGCTCGCCGAGTGGCTCGCGGCGCCGCGCATCCCGGTCATCACCGGCGTGGACACGCGGCGACTCACGCGGCACATCCGCGAACGGGGCGCGATGCGTGGCGTCATCGCCGCCGGTGCCGAACCTGCGGACGCCGTGCGCGCGCAACTCGAGGCGTCGCCGAGGATGGAAGGGCTGGACCTCGCGTCGCGGGTGACGTGCGCGGGGCAGGAGACAGTGGGGCCGAGCGAGGCGCGGTACCGGGTGGTGGCGTACGACTACGGGATGAAGCGCAACATCGTCCGCCTGCTGGTCGCGGCGGGGTGCCAGGTCACCATCGTGCCGGCTGCGACGCCCGCAGGCGCCGTGATCGAGCGCAAGCCCGACGGCGTGTTCCTCTCCAACGGCCCGGGCGACCCTTCGGCCGTGGACTACGCGCCGGGCATCATCCGCGAGCTTGTTGACGCGGGGCTGCCCATCTTCGGCATCTGCTTGGGCCACCAGCTCTTGGGACTCACCTTCGGCGCCCGGACGGTCAAGATGCCCTACGGTCACCGGGGCGGGAACCATCCGGTGCGCGACATCGCGACGGGGCGCGTGCTCATCACTTCGCAGAACCACGGCTTCGCGGTGGAGGGTGAAGCGGGCGGGGACGGGGTGCCCGGCGCCGCGCATCTGGTGGTCACACACCGTAACCTCAATGACGGCACCGTCGAAGGCGTCCGGCACCGCGAACTGCCCGTCTTCGCCTTGCAGTACCACCCGGAGGCGAGCCCTGGACCGCACGACGCTAGGCACCACTTCAACGAGTTCGTGCGGTTGATGACCCCAACCCCTTGACAGTCAACAGGTAAGCTCGCAGATTCTCCCCTCTGTCCGCCGTTGACGGACACTTAGGTGACCCCGGAGGGCTCGATGACCAAGGCCGACCTCGTTGAGAAGGTCACCGCGCAGATTGCGCGGACGGCCGGTCCGATGATCAGCAAGAAAGACTGTGCCCGCGTTGTAGATAGCTTCCTTGACGCGGTCAAGGACGCACTTGCTGACCAGCACAACATCGAGATCCGGGGATTCGGCACGTTCAAGATCCGCAGCAGAAAGACCCGCATGGCCCGGAACCCCCGGACGGGGGACCCGGTCGAGGTCGCGGCACGTCCGGTGCCGGTCTTCAAGCCCAGCAAGGAGTTGCGGGCGATGGTGGCGGAGCGCGAGGAGCTGACGCCTAAGGCGGAGTAGCTCGAGAGCGGCACGGAAGAGGGGGCCGGCGGCGCAGCTCGCCAGCGCCCCCTTTTCTTTTCGCCAAGGGAACCCAAACACCGAGGAGGTGCGTATGAGGAAGACGATGGTGGGGCTGGCACTGGTGGCGGCGATGGGGCTGGTGACGCAGACGGCGGCGGCGCAGACGACCGCGAGTATGCGGCCGCTGCGGTTCGGCGGCGAGGTGAACTGGGCGACGGACACGGATTTCGGAGTGGGGGGGCGAGTCGTCTATGCGGCGCTCGGTCAGAAGGTCGGAGTCAGCGGCCTTGAGGGCATCGTGTCGATGGACGTGTTCTTCCCTGGGAACAGTCTGACGTTCTTTGATCTCAACGCGAACGTCGCGTATCCACTGCGCCTCACGGGTATGCCGAAGCTCAGCCCGTACGTCGGCGGCGGCCTCAATGTCGCTCATAGTTCCTATACGGGTGGGAGCAACACCGACGTCGGGTTGGATGTCATCGCGGGCTCGCGGTTCGCCTTGGGCACGCTCACCGCTTTCGGAGAGGGAAAGATCGAGTTTCACAGCGGCTCGCAGTTCGTCCTGACGTTCGGGGTTCTCTTCTAGGCCAAGAGCGGGTCCCGCGGCCCCCGTCGAGGCGGCGCCGCCTCGGGAGACGAGTGCTAGGAGGGCCGGCTCACCCCGAGCCGGCCCTTGCGCTTGTCGTGAGTGACGCATTCCAGCCAGGCGATCAGTTGGGCGATGGACTATGGGCAGCATCTGCTGAGGCGCTTGCCCAGGTCGCGCCGGCCCCTTCGTTTGCGACCCCCCCGGGGGGGGAGTGCATCTTTAGGGGCGACACCCACGTGGGCGCCTCCCGCCCCCCGCCGACCCCAATCCGGAGAACGCCGCGATGCTGCAGGCGGTGGAACTCACCAAGCGCTACGAGGACGGGCTCCTCGCCCTCGACCACTTGAACCTCACGGTGAACGAGGGCGAGCTCTTCTGCCTCCTCGGCGCCAACGGGGCGGGCAAGACCACCACCATCAACCTTTTCCTCAACTTCCTCGAGCCGACCGAGGGCACGGCCCTCGTGAACGGCATCGACGTGACGAAGAGCCCGCTCGAGGCGAAGCGCCACGTGGCCTACGTCGCCGAGAACGTGATGCTCTACGAGAACTTCACGGCCCGGCAGAACCTGGAGTTCTTCGGCAAGCTCGGCGGCAAGCCGCAGGTGACCCGCCAGGAGTGCTACGCGGTTCTGCGGCGGGTCGGGCTTCAGGAGGAGGCGTTCGAACGGCGGCTCGGGACCTTCTCGAAGGGGATGCGGCAGAAGCTGGGCATCGCGATCGCCATCATGAAGGACGCGGGCAACATCGTGCTCGACGAGCCCACGAGCGGCCTCGATCCGAAGGCGGGCGCGGAGTTCATGGCCCTGCTCAAGGCGCTGCGCAGCGAGGGCAAAGCGATCTTCATGAGCACCCACGACATCTTCCGCGCCCGCGAGCACGCGGACCGGGTCGGGATCATGCGGGAGGGACGGCTCCTGGCCGTCCGGACGAAGGAGGAGCTGGGACGCGAGGACCTGCACGTGCTGTATCTGGAGTCGATGGAGGCGGCGTGAGGACTGCGGCGTGTGTTCGCTTGGTGGTGACGGGGTCGTTGCTCGGGCTGGGTCTTCTGGCCGGGTTGCCGGGGGGCGGCAGGGCGCAGAACTACGGCAACTACAACCCGCGCGACGACCAGTACCGCCTGCTCGGGATGACGCGGGCGCAGACCGAGTACGAGACGGCGCTGCGCGACTTCGAGCGGGCGCGGGACCTCCGCTCGCGGAACGTCAACTCGGAATCCGATCTGGAGCAGGCGCGGGCGCGGATGGAGAACGCGCGGGTCAACTACCTCCAGGCCGCGCTCGCCATCGTCTTCGCCTCGCCGCACGTCATAATCGAACGGGCTCTCAAGTACCAGCGACCGGACGGCAGGAAGTACGTGCGGGTCACGCTGCGCAACGAGGCCGAGACGTCGGCGGAGGGCGCGAAGCTGTCGGACGTCATCGATTCGACCCTGCTGCGCCAACTGAGGCCCGACGAGATCCCCAACGTCTACGTGTCGCTGAAGGACGACTCCCCGGGAGGGGGCGCGATCATCTCGAGCCCATACGAGGCCCGCATCCCCATACTGCGATTCGGCCAGCCGGTCACCCTCGAGTTCAGGCTGCTCAGGGACGTAGATGTCGTCACGGTCTCGATGAGCTACGCCAACCAGTCGTCGGACCGCCGGGTGATGCTGGAGAAGGACGCCGCGGCGAACATCGTCACCATTCAGTCGTCGCAGTTCTCGCAGGAGGGCGACCTCGGGAGCCAGATCACCTACAACCTGCAACTGGAGCGCTTCACGTCGGACCTGGGCGGCGTACGGCTCGAGGTCGGGGGGCTCCCCACCGAGATCCGCTACGAGTTCCGCGACCCGGCGACGAACGCGCGGCTCACGCAGCTCCGGTTCCCGGAAGGAACGACTTCGCAGCAGCTCTCGCTGGTGCTCTTCCTCCCCCAGCGGGACGCCGGGCGCTTCCCCATCGACCAGCCGATCGCCTTCTGGGCGTTCGCGCTGGACCGCGAGGGGGCCGCGCGCTTCGCCGAGCTGAGCCGGGACTCGCTCACCGCGGCCGAAGCGGCGCAGGTGCCCTCGGGGAAGGTGCGCCTCGAGCTGATCCCTCGCGGCGTGGGCCGGATCGACGTCGCCGCAGCGAACCTGTACCACCAAATCACTCGCGGCGACTCGGTTGTGATGGAGTTCACGCTGCGCAACACCGGCAGCCGCGTCGTGGGCAGCGTGCGGCTGGCGGCGGACCTGCTCCCGGATTGGCGGGCGGTGTTCACGCCGGAGCTGGTGGCCACGGTGCCGATCGACGGCGAGGCCCGGGTCAGGATGGTGCTCGTGCCGCCGCCGGGCATCGCGGTAGGCGACTACGACGTGAAGGTGCGGACGGTGGCGCTGTCGGCGGACCGGCAGGTGGACACGGAAGACAAGACGGTTCGGGTTCAGGTGGTGCAGCCGGCGGCGTGGGTGGGCACGGTGTTGCTGGTGCTGCTGCTCGTCGGCCTCGTGACGGGGATCGTGTGGTTCGGACTCAAGCTCACGAAGAGGTAGGTGCGGGATGACACGGATGGTGCGGCTCGGTTGGTGGCTCCCTGTGCTGTTGCTCTGGCCCTCGGCGGCCGACGCCCAGGTGGTGGTCCGGCGCTTCGGCGGCTCCGGCGGCGGACCGGGCACGCAATTGCTGAACGTGGCGCCGGCGGAGTACGGTGTGCGGGAGTGGCGGGCAGGGCAGTGGGTACGCTACAGCATCTCCCAGGATCTGGGCGGGCCGATGCCGATGGTGCAGTTCCGCACCATCAGCGTGGTGGGACGGCGCGGCGAGGAGTACTGGGTGGAGTCGGGGGATGAGTTCGCGGGGATGGCTTCGGGCCAGGGCCCGGTCCGCAAGGTCCTCGTACCCTTCGGCCCGATCACCGAACGGGTCGGTGCGGAAGTGTACGTGATGTCGCCAGACTCCGCGGTGCGCCGCGAGACGCTCCTCCGGTCCGCACCAGGGGCACGGACCCGCGCCCTGTTCCCCGAAGGGTGGACTCGCGTCGGCGAGGAGTCGCTCACGACGCCGGCGGGGCCCTTCCGCGCGGTGCACTGGCGCAAGGGCGCCGAGGAGCTCTGGACCAGCGCAGAGGCCGGGCCCATCGGGCTCGTGCGCTACCGCTCGGCCGATGCCGAGATCGAACTGGCGGGCCGGGGCGAGAGCGGCGCGCGCTCACGCATCCCCTTCGGAGGGACGGAGCGGTGATCAAGGTACTGGCGATGAAGGAGCTGCTCGACCAACTCTCGAGCCCGAAGTTCGTCTTCCTCTTCGCCGTCTCGACGGTGCTCGTGGTGTTCTCGCTCTACACGGGGAGCAGCGCCTACGTCGGCGCGCGCTCCGAGTTCCAGGCCACGCAGCGCCTGTCGCGCACCGAGCTGGAGAACCGGCGCGGCTACGACGAAGTGGCGCAGTTCGGCGTGAAGGTCGCGCGAGCGCCCGCGCCGCTCTCGTCCATCGCCGGCGGCGTCAGCTCCGCCCTCGGCCGGTCGGCGCGCGTGCGGCCCGAGAACCAGCCCGAGCTCTCGCCGGCCCCCCTGGCGGACACGCCCGTGCTGGCCGTCCTCGGCGAGCTCGACTTCAACGTCGTGGCCCGGGTCTTCCTCTCGCTCTTCGTCCTGCTCCTGACCTACAACGCCGTGGCAGGCGAGAAGGAAGGGGGCACGCTCAAGGCCGTGCTCGCCAACCCGGTGCCGCGGACGCAGGTCCTCCTCGGCAAGGCGCTGGGGCTCTTCGGGACCCTGCTGGCGGCGGTCGTGATCCCTTCGGTCCTCGGCCTGCTCGTGATGAAGGTCGGGTTCGGAGTCGCGCTCGGCGCGGGCGAGTGGGTGCGGGTTCTCGGCATCGGCTTGACCACGTTGCTGTACCTGCTGGCGATCTTCGCTGTCGGGCTCCTCGTGTCCACCCTGACGACGCGCAGCAGCGTGGCCTTCCTCGTCCTTCTGCTCATCTGGGTGGGGTTCGTCGAGGTGATCCCTAAGGCGAGCCCGATGCTGGCGGGACAGATCCGGCCGGCGCCGAGCTTCGCCTCGCTGCAGTCGGAGCGGGACCGCATCCAGGCCGAGTTCCAGCAGGGCTTCTTCCGCGGGATGAGCGGGGCATTCTCGCACTTCGGCGGGATGCACGTGGCCTCGCCGGAGGAGGCGCAGGCGCGCCAGCTCAGCATCGACTCCCTGGTGAACCGGGTGCGCGACTCGCTGGGCCAGGAGCGGGACGCGAAGCTCCTGCGGCTCGAGGAGAGCTACCGGAACCGGCAGGACGCGATGACGCGGCTGGCGCTCGTCTTCGCGCGGTTCTCGCCGGCGGCGGCAATGAGCCACGCCGTCGAGGTGCTGGCAGGCACCGACTTCGACATGCACCGCCGTTGGCGCGACGACCTGACGGCCTACCGCGGCCAGCTCGAGCAGTTCCTGAAGTCGAAGGGCGTGCAGTTCGGCGGGTTCCGCATCGCCATCCGCACGGCCACGTCCGCCGGCTCCGGCGGCGGCGGTCAGAGCAACACCATCCGGTTCGGGGGGCCGACGAGCGATGACGCTCGCCTGGACATCGCCAGCGTCCCAGCGTTCACGGCGCGGCCTGAGGCGTTCGTTTCGGCGCTCGGCCGGGCGGCGCCGGACCTGGTCATCATGGGTCTGTGGGCGGCGGGAGCGTTGTTGCTGGCTTTCGCGAAGTTCCTGAGATACGACGTGAGATAGCCGTCAGCCGTCAGCCATCAGCCGTCAGGGGGGCGCGCCTTGCTGACGGCGGACGGCCGGCGGCTGAGTGAGGTGCCAAGGTGAGGGTGAAGGTTCTGGCATTCGCTTCCTACGCCGAGGCATTGGGGTGCGGGGAGCTCGAGGTCGAGCTTCCGGCTGGGGCGACTGTCGCCGACTGCGTTGCAGAGATCCGCAGGGGCACGGGCGCTGGCGTGCCGCCCGCGCCACTCGTGGCCGTGAACCGGCGCTACGCGCGCGCCGATCGGGTCTTGGTCGAGGGCGACGAGGTGGCGTTCATCCCGCCGGTAGCGGGAGGTTGAACGAGGAGCACGCAGCCTAGCCTTCATCTTGCCCATCTGCGAGTGTTCCGCTAGCGTTTCTCACATTGTGTGTCCCTGGCTCACGCACGACCCTCTCGACGTCACCGCTCTTCTGGCCGAGGTTGCGTCGGAAGGTTGCGGCGCGACGACCGTCTTCCTGGGGACGGTGCGGCGCTCGGAGGACGACGGCGACGTCGTGGGGATCGAGTACTCCAGCTACGACGCGATGGCCGAGGCCGAGCTCGACGGCGTCCTCGCGGAGGCCCGGGCGCGCTGGCCGGGAGTGCGGCTCGCGATGCGGCACCGGCTCGGGTACGTGGCGACGGGCGAGGTCAGCGTGGCGATCGCGGTGGCGGCGCCGCACCGGAACGAGGCGTTCGACGCGTGCCGGTTCGTGATCGACCAGACGAAGGAGCGCGTCCCGGTCTGGAAGAAGGAGCGGCTCGCGGTGGGCACCGAGCGCTGGGTCGGGCCGCACGGTGGTTAGCGCGCCGCTGCCGCCCGGCGGGGCGCCGGCGCTGCGCGACGCCCAGGGCCGCGGCATCACGTACCTGCGCATCAGCGTCACCGACCGCTGCAACTTCCGGTGCCTCTACTGCATGCCCGCCGACGGCCTGGTGTGGCTGCCCAGGGCGGAGATCCTCTCGTACGAGGAGATCGCCGAACTCGTCCGCCAGCTGCAGCCGCTCGGCATCCGACGGCTGCGCGTCTCCGGCGGCGAGCCGACCATCCGGCCCGATCTCGAAGTGCTCATCCGCCACCTCGCGGCGATCCCGGGCATCGAGGACATCGCGCTCTCGACCAACGGCTTCAAGCTCGCGGCGCTCGCCCGGCGCTACCGGGACGCCGGCCTCCACCGGGTCAACATTTCGGTCGACAGCCTCCGGACCGAGCGCATCGCGAGCATCGCACGTCGCGACCTCGGCTTCGATCCGGTCGCGGCCGCCACGGCGGCGGAGCGGGCGGGCCTCTCGCCGGTCAAGCTCAACATGGTGGTGATGCGCGGCATCAACGACGACGAAGTCGAGGATCTGGCGCGGCTCACCCTGGACCATCCCTGGCACGTGCGGTTCATCGAGCTGATGCCGGTCGGGGAGATGAGCGCGCTCACGTGGGACCGCGTGGTGCCGAGCGTCGAGGCGCTCGACCGCTGCGCCGCGGTGCTGGGCGGGCTCGTGCGCGCGGACGGTCCGCTGGGCAACGGCCCGGCGGCGTACTACCGGGCCGCGGGCGCCGCGGGGAGCATCGGCGTCGTCTCCCCGATGACGCACACCTACTGCGGCGAGTGCAACCGCGTACGGCTGACGGCCGACGGCCGGCTCCGGACGTGCCTCTTCGGGACCCACGAAGTAGATTTCCGCGGCCCGCTCCGCCGGGGGGAGCCGCTGGCGCCGCACTTCGCTCGTGCGCTGGCGGAGAAGCCTCCTGAGCACCACCTGCTGCGGATGGATGCGGGGGGGCTGGCGGCGCTCTCGCAGGTCGGGGGGTAGCTCTGGGGTTTCACATCGCACTCATCGAGCCGCTGATCGCGCCGAACACGGGGAACATCGCCCGGCTGTGCGCGGCGACGGACACGTCGCTGCACCTCATCGAGCCCCTCGGGTTCTCGCTCGACGACGCGGCGTTGCTGCGCGCCGGCGTGGACTACTGGGACGCCGTGGACCTGTGGGTGCATCCGGGTTGGCGGTACTTCCGGGAGGCGATGGCGCGGGAGCGCTGCTGGTACTTCTCGGCACACGCCGAGCGGTCGCTGTGGGACGTGTCCATCCCGGACGGGTCATGCCTCGTGTTCGGGAACGAGAGCTTCGGCCTCCCCGGGCGAATTATCGAGAAGCACCCGGAGCGCCTCCTGCGGATCCCAATGGCCGGTCCGGTGCGCAGCCTCAACCTGGCGACCGCGGTCGGCATCGCGCTGTATGACGTCCTCAAGAGCAACACCACACCCGCACCCAAGCAGGAGTGACCGCGTGGACAAGATCACCGTCGTAGGCGCAGGCAACGTCGGGGCGACGACCGCTCAGCGCCTTGCGGAGAAGGAGCTCGCCCGCGAGATCGTCCTGGTCGACATCGTCGAGGGCGTCCCGCAGGGGAAGGGGCTCGACCAGTGGGAGTCGGCGCCCGTCGAGGGGTTCGATTCCCGCGTGAGCGGCACCAACGGCTACGCCGAGGCTGCAGGCTCCGAGCTCTTCATCGTGACGGCGGGCATCGCGCGGAAGCCGGGGATGAGCCGCGAGGACCTGCTGCGGACGAACGTGGACATCGTGAAGTCGGTTGCGCTGGAGATCAGGAAGTGCAGCCCGAAGGCCATCGTCATCGTGGTGTCGAACCCGCTCGACACGATGTGCTACGTGATGAAGGAGGTCCTGGGGGCGCCGCGCGAGCGCGTGTTCGGGATGGCGGGGGTATTGGACTCCGCCCGCTTCCGTTCTTTCATCGCGGAGGCGCTGGACATCAGCGTCGAGGACATCCAGGCGATGGTGCTGGGCGGCCACGGCGACACGATGGTGCCGCTCATCTCGTACACCACCGTCGCGGGCATCCCGCTTACCCAGCTGATGCCGCAGGACCAGATCGACAAACTGGTGCAGCGGACGCGGAACGGCGGCGCCGAGATCGTGGCGTTCCTGAAGACGGGCTCCGCCTACTACGCGCCGTCCTCCGGAGCGGTACAGATGACCGAGGCCATCGTGAAAGACAAGAAGCGCATCCTGCCGTGTTCGGCGTGGCTGCAGGGCGAGTACGGGATGAAGGACGTCTTCCTCGGCGTGCCGTGCAAGCTGGGTGCCGCCGGGCTCGAGCAGATCATCGAAATCGAGATGAACCCCGCGGAGCGCGCCGCGCTGGTGAAGTCGGCCGAGGCGGTGCGCGAGACGATCGGGCAAGTCAAACTGTAGAGAGCGCCGTAACGGCACAGGCGCACGGAGCGTCGCTCCGTGCGCCTGTGGTATTCCTGCGGCGTCTTGGCGTCTGTGTCCCTGCGCCCCTGGTCCGCCTCAGCCGCTGTCGCCGAGCTTGGCTGCCCGCCGGCCCACGGTCAGGCTGGCCATGATGAAGTCGGCGTTCATCCGCCCGATCGTTTCGACGGAGATGCCCTTCGGGCACGCCGCCTCGCACTCCTCGTGGTTGGTGCAGCTGCCGAAGCCCTCGGCGTCCATCTGGGTTACCATCGCCCGCACCCGTTCGTTGCGCTCCGGCTGGCCCTGCGGCAAGAGGCCGAGGTGGGAGACCTTCGCCGCGGTGAAGAGCATCGCCGAGGCGTTGGGACAGGCCGCCACGCACGCGCCGCAGCCGATGCAGGCGGCGGCATCCATCGCGAGGTCCGCGTAGACCTTGCGGACCGGGGCTGCATTGGCGTCCGGCGCGCTGCCGATCGCAGCCGCGATGAAGCCGCCGGCCGCGATGACGCGGTCGAGCCCGCTCCGGTCCACGATCAGGTCCTTGAGGACCGGGAACGCCTTGGCGCGCCACGGTTCGATCGTGAGGACGTCGCCGTCCTCGAAGCTCCGCATGTGGAGCTGGCAGGCGGTGGTCCGCTCGCGGGGCCCGTGGGGCCGGCCGTTGACGACCACGCCGCACGTCCCGCAGATGCCCTCGCGGCAGTCGTGGTCGAAGGCGATGGGGTCGCCGCCCTTTTCTGCGAGACGCTCGTTGACGACGTCGAGCATCTCGAGGAATGACATGTCGGGGCTGATGTCCTTCGCCTCGTAGGTGACGAAGCGGCCCGGGGTCCGCGCGTCCTTCTGGCGCCAGACGATCAGGGTCAGGTTCATCACTTGTAGCTCCGCGTCGCGAGCTGGACGGACTCGAAGGCGAGCGGTTCCTGGTGCCGCACCGGCGTCTTGCCGTCGCCGGTGTACTCCCAGACCGCCACGTGGGCGAACCGTTCGTCGTCGCGCATCGCCTCGCCATCCGGCGTCTGGTGCTCCTCCCGGAAGTGGCAGCCGCACGACTCGTCGCGCTCCAGCGCGTCGCGCATCATCAGCTCGCCGAGCTCGAGGAAATCGGCCACGCGGCCGGCCATCTCGAGCGACTGGTTGAGCTCCCCTCCCGAGCCGGGGACGGTGAGGTTGCGCCAGAATTCCTCGCGAAGGACGGGGATCTTCGCGAGGCCCGCCTCGAGACCCGCCCGGGTCCGGGCCATCCCGCAGTGCTCCCACATGATCCGGCCCAGCTCGCGGTGGAACGACGTCACCGTCCGCTTGCCCCTGATGGACAGGAGGCGCGCGACCCGCTCGGCCACGTACCCCTCGGCGGCGCGGACCTCGGGATGGTCGGCCGGCACGGCGGAATTCGGCGTGCGGGCGAGGTAGTCGCCGATCGTGTACGAGATGATGAAGTAGCCGTCCGCGAGCCCCTGCATCAGCGCACTCGCGCCGAGCCGGTTGGCGCCGTGGTCGGAGAAGTTGGCCTCGCCCAGCACGAAGAGGCCGGGGATCGTGCTCATCAGGTCGTAGTCCACCCACAGGCCGCCCATCGTGTAGTGGGTGGCCGGGAAGATCCGCATCGGGACAGTGTACGGGTCCTCGTCGGTGATCCGCTCGTACATCTCGAAGAGGTTGCCGTACTTCTCGCGGATCGCGTCCTCACCGAGCCGCCCGATGGCTTCGGAGAAGTCGAGGTAGACCCCGAGCTTCGTCGGTCCGACGCCGCGCCCCTCGTCACAAACCTGCTTTGCCGCGCGGGAGGAGATGTCGCGGGGAGCGAGGTTGCCGTAGCTCGGGTACTTCCGCTCGAGGTAGTAGTCCCGTTCGTCCTCGGGGACGTCGGCGGGGGCCCGCGTGTCGCCCTGCCGCTTGGGCACCCAGATGCGGCCGTCGTTCCGGAGCGACTCGCTCATCAGGGTAAGCTTGGACTGGTGCTCACCGGTGACCGGGATGCAGGTGGGGTGGATCTGGGTGAAGCAGGGGTTCGCGAAGCCCGCGCCTCTCTTGTGGGCTCGCCAGATGGCCGTACCGTTGCAGCCTTTCGCGTAGGTCGACAGGAAGTAGACGTTTCCGTAGCCCCCCGTGCCGAGGCACACGGCGTCGCCGAGGTGCGTTTCCACCTCGCCGCTCACCATGTCGCGCACCACGATGCCCCGTGCGCGGCCGTCCACGATGACCAGCTCCAGCATCTCGTGCCGCGGGAACATCTGCACCGTCCCGAGGCCGATCTGCCTTTGCAGCGCCTGGTAGGCGCCTAGCAGGAGCTGCTGGCCCGTCTGGCCGCGGGCGTAGAATGTCCGCGAGACCTGCGCGCCCCCGAAGGACCGGTTGTCGAGCAGGCCGCCGTACTCCCGGGCGAACGGTACGCCGAGGGCGACGCACTGGTCGATGATGTTGTTGGACACCTCGGCAAGGCGGTGCACGTTCGCCTCGCGCGAGCGGAAGTCACCGCCCTTGATGGTATCGTAGAAGAGGCGGTGGACGCTGTCGCCGTCGTTGTGGTAGTTCTTCGCCGCGTTGATGCCGCCCTGGGCGGCGATGGAGTGGGCGCGGCGCGGGCTGTCCTGGTAGCAGAAGCACTTCACCTGGTAGCCGAGCTCGGCCATCGCGGCGGCGCCGCCGGCACCGGCGAGCCCGGAGCCCACCATGATGACGGTGTATTTCCGCTTGTTGGCCGGGTTCACGAGCTTGAGGTCGAACTTGTGCTTCGACCACTTCTCCGCGAGCGGCCCGGACGGGGTCTTGGCGTCGAGGTTCATCGCACCACCCCCGTGAGGACGGCGATCGGGAAGGAGATGTTGCCAAGGACGATCAGGATCGCGAAAGCACGCGCGGCGACGCGCACCAGGCGTTTGTAGCGGGGGTGCTGGAGTCCCAGCGTCTGGCAGAGGCTCCAGACGCCGTGGTCGAGGTGCAGGCCCAGCATCACCATCGCCGCGACGTAGATGGCCGACGCGTACCAGACCCGGAAGCCGGCGACAACGTTGTGGTAGACGTCGCCCTCGGCGAAGTCTGGGTGGGCGCTGCCGACCGTGAAGTGGAGGATGTGGTACGTGATGAACATTGCCAGCATCACGCCGCCCCAGCGGAGCGTGCGGGAGGCGTAGGTGGACTCCTTCGCCTTCCACAGGCGGTAGCCCTGCGGCCGCGCGGCCCAGCTGTCGAGGGTCAGCGTCGTGGCCGACCACGCGTGCAGACCGACGGCGGTGAGCATCACGGCCCGGAACAGCCAGATGCCGGCGCCGTGCAGCATCGTGCGCAGGAAGACGGCGTAGTGGTTGAGCGGCTCGGGCCCCAGGTAGAGCTGGAGGTTCCCGATCATGTGCACGAACACGAAGCCGACCAGGGCCACGCCGGTCACCGCCATCACCACCTTGCGGCCGACGGTGGAGCCCAGGAAGGCGGCGTTCGCGCGCAACGAGAGTGCGGTGGCGGTCATGCGGTCACGGCTCCCAGCGGGGGTGCGTCCGGGACGGCAGGGGTGCCCGGCGGGCCACGGCGAATATCGGCGGCGGCTTGCGCGAGCCGCAAGTCCGTCCCTATGCTATCCGGGACATGTCTACCGAACGCAAGCTGATCATGGGATGGGTCCGGGTGTGCGTCGCGCCCGAGATCTTCGACTCCCGATACGACGAAGGGATGCAGAACCGCGAGAAGGAGTATCTCGCGAGCCTGCAGCGCTCCGGCGAGATCCTCATCTCGGGACCCCTCGCCGACGGCTCGGCGGGCCTGGTCGTGTACGACGTCCAGTCGCTGAAAGAGGCCACGGAGATGGTGGAGAACCAGCCCACGGTGCGCGCGGGGCTCCTGTCGGTGGAACTCCACGAGATGTTCGCCGTGTCGTACAGCTGACCGGCATGGGGCTCCCGGCGCAGCCCCCGGGGGCCGGGCGCGGCGCGGCGCCTGCGAAGCGGGAGGGATGACGGTCCGGGCACCCATTCTCGTCCTGGCAATCGCCGCAATCTTCGCGCCGCGCCTCGCCGCGCAGCGGTGCGAAGGCGTCCGCGGCGCTCGTGTGGCCGCCATCGCGGGAACGTACGTCGGAGGATGGGCGCTGGCTGCGGCCGTCCACCCGGCCAAGTGGTGGAAGGGCCGGCCGGGCGCCTTCAGGCTGAACTGGGTCGCGGTGGCCAGCCCGTCCGCGGGACAGGACTACCTGCTCCACGTCGGCGCGACGTACGAAGCGTCCCAAGCCGCGGCGCTGGCATGGGAGTGGGCCTGCGTGAGCCCGGCGACGGCGGTGCGGCTCGGCGTGGCGGCGGGGCACTCCACGACACCGTGGATCACCGACCCGCCTGCGCGGCACGTGTGGTTCGCCACGCTCGACCTCGAACTGCGGGGTCTTCCCGTGCGGGCCCGCTGGTGGCGCAGCGTGGCCACGGTGCTCGACCAAGTGCACTTTCCCGCGCCGGGCGTGCGGATTCGCAACGGGCGCGTTGCCGTGGGGGGGGTCTGATGGACGGTCAGCCGAAGAAGCTCGTCGTGGTGGGCGACCGCGTGCTCATCGTGCCGGAAGAAGGCGAAGAGCGCACGCGGGTCGGGCTCTACCTTCCGCAGACGGCGGTGGACGCGCTGGCGGTGCAGGGAGGCCGCATCGTGGCGACGGGCCCCGGCAATCCGGTGCCCGAGCCGACCGCCCTCGACGATGAACCGTGGAAGATCGGCGGCGGCGGAGAAGGCGTGCGGTACGTCCCGATGCAGGCGCGCATCGGGGACTACGCGCTCTTCTTCCGCAAGGCCTCGGTGGAGATCACGTTCGAGGGGAAGAAGTACCTGGTCGTGCCACAGGCGGCCATTCTGGTGCTGGTGCGGGCAGGGCACCCCGAAGAGGACTGAGCGGCGTCCGCCGGTGAGCCAGTACGCTTACAGCTTCGGCAGCGTCACACCGGTCTGTTTCTGGTACTTCCCCTTCTTGTCGGCGTACGACTTCTCGGGCGGCTCTTCCCCCGCCAGGAAGAGCACCTGGGCGATGCCCTCGTTCGCGTAGATGCGCGCCGGCAGCGGGGTGGTGTTCGAGATCTCGAGCGTGACGTAGCCCTCCCACTCCGGTTCGAACGGCGTGACGTTCGTGATGATGCCGCAGCGGGCGTAGGTGGACTTCCCGACACAGATCGTGATGACGTCGCGCGGGATGCGGAAGTACTCGACCGAGCGGGCGAGGGCGAACGAGTTCGGGGGGATGATGCAGCTGTCCCCTTCGTACTCCACGAAGCTCTTCGGATCGAAGGCCTTCGGGTCCACGATGGCGGACAGCGCGTTGGTGAAGATCTTGAACTCGCGCGCCACGCGCATGTCGTAGCCGTAGCTCGACACTCCGAAGGAGATGACCCCGTCGCGCACCTGGTCGTCCGCGAACGGCTCGATCATCCGGTGTTCCCTGGCCATTCTGCGGATCCAGCGGTCGGACTTGACGCCCATCGCGGCCTCTCATCACGAAGTGTGCGGGCAATATAAGCGGCTCGGTTGAAAACGGTTGTGGTGACCACTACCTTACGCCTGCTCCGCGCACGATGTCGTGAACGTCGGAGCGACTTCGAACGTCACGACCGCCGGGACCCATGCTAGCATCGTACGTTCCACTGCTCATCCTGATCGCGCTGGTCGTCGTCTCCGCAGTGGCGATCGTCGTGCTGTCACATCTGTTCTCCGCCACCCGCCCGACGCCGGTCAAGAACGAACCCTACGAGTCGGGGATGCCCCCGCTCGGCACCGCCCGGGAGCGCTTCGACGTCAAGTTCTACCTCGTCGCGGTGCTGTTCATCGTCTTCGACATCGAGGTGGTGTTCATGATGCCGTGGGCGGTGGCATTCCGGCAGCTGGACATCCTTGGCTTGGGCATGCTGGGGGCGCTCCTCGAGATGACCGTCTTCGTGATCGTGCTCGCGGTGGGCTACGTCTACCTCTGGAAGAGGGGAGCGCTGGAGTGGAACTGAAGAGCGACGCCGAGGCCGGGCTCATCACGTCGCCCAACTGGATCACGGCCCGGATGGACGACCTGGTGAACTGGTCGCGGGCCAATTCGCTCTGGCCGGCCTCGTTCTTCCCGGCCTGCTGCGCCATCGAGTTCATGGCCACCGCTGCGAGCCGCTACGACCTCTCGCGGTTCGGGATGGAGCGGCTGGCCTACTCGCCGCGCCAGGCCGACGTCCTCATCTGCGCCGGGAGGCTGCCGTTCAAGCTGGCCCCGGTGCTGCGGCGCATCTGGGACCAGATGTCGCAGCCCAAGTGGGCCATCTCGGTGGGCGCCTGCGCCTCGACGGGCGGGATCTTCGATACCTACGCGATGGTGCAGGGCATCGACACGATCATCCCCGTGGACGTGTACGTGCCGGGGTGCCCGCCGCGTCCCGAGGGGATACTGTACGGCATCATGCTGCTACAGAAGAAGATCAAGAAAGAGACCTTCCTCGACCCGGCGCTGCGGGTCGAGCAGCTCCTTGACGACAAGGGGATGTTCCTCCCGCCGGCGGTCGTGGACGAGATCTCCGAACCGTTCGGCAACTCCGTCCACCAGACCCGGTCCGCCTGATCCCGTGAACGGCGCCACGCCGAATCCGTCGGCCGCCTCGCTGCAGGCCCACTTCGGGGCGGCCATCGGGCGGACGCTCGTGTCCTGCGGCGACACAATCGTGGTCGTCGCCCGCGAGCGCTCGCACGACATCCTCCGCTGGCTGAAGGAGACGCCGACGGAGGCCTACGACTACCTAACCGACCTGACGGCGGTCGAGTACCGCGACCGTGAGCTTCCCCTCGAGGTCGTCTACCTGCTCTGGTCGCTGTCGCGGAAGGTCCTGCTCCGCGTCAAGGTCGAGCTCCCGAAGGACAAGCCGCTCGAGGTGGACTCGGTCGTGGACCTCTGGCGCGGGGCCGATTGGCTCGAGCGCGAGGTCTACGACATGTTCGGCGTCACCTTCCGCGGCCACCCCGACCTGCGCCGCATCCTGATGTGGGACACCTACGCCGAGGGGCATCCCCTGCGGAAGGACTTCCCGCTGCGGGGCCGCTTCAGCCGCGCTGAGCAGACCCGGCAGGTGCTGGCCAGCGCCCCGGAGGCGAACTACTCGCTGGAGGAGCTCTCCATCGCGGAAGCCTACCAGGCGGTGCCTGGGGAGATGCGGGAGCGCCTCGAGCGTCAGGGTCGCCCGCAGGGGGTGGAGTGATGGGCGAGAAGCGCACGCTGGAGCTGGCGCTCGCGACGCCCGGCGTGGGCGCCGACGGACGGCCTGCGCGGTTCCCCCTCCGAGTCGCGTCCGAGGCTTCCGATGGCGAGCCGGCCCTCCGCTCCGAGCACATGCTCCTCAACATCGGGCCCCAGCACCCGGCCACGCACGGGGTGCTGCGGCTCGTCGTGGAGCTCGACGGCGAGGTGGTGGTGCGGGTGATCCCGCACATCGGGTACCTGCACTCGGGCTTCGAGAAGCTCGGCGAGTACCGGCACTACAACCAGATCATCCCTCTCACCGACCGCACCGACTACCTCTCCGCCCCCGCCAACAACGTCTGCCTCGCGATGGCGGCGGAGAAACTGATGGACATCCGGATCACGCCGCGGGCCACGGTCCTGCGGGTGATCGCGTGCGAGCTGAGCCGCATCATGTCGCACCTGGTGTGGGCCGGCACGACGGCGATCGACCTCGGCGCCTTCACCGTCTTCCTGTGGACGTGGCAGGAACGCGAGAAGATCTACAACCTGCTCGAGGAGTGGTGCGGCGCGCGGCTCACCACCACGCTGACCCGCGTGGGCGGGATGGCGGCCGACGTACCGGACGGCTGGACGGACGACCTGCGGGCCTTCCTCAAGGCGTTCCCGAAGGTGCTGGACGAGGTCGACACGATGCTGACCCGCAACGGCATCTGGCTCGGCCGCACGCAGGACGTCGGGATCATCAGCGCCGAAGACGCCATCAGCTACTCGATGTCCGGGCCGCTGCTGCGGGCGAGCGGGGTGCCCCTGGACCTGCGGAAGGACCGGCCGTACCTCGACTACGAGACCTACGACTTCGAGGTCCCGGTGGGCGAGCACGGCGACGTGTACGACCGGTACCTGGTCCGGATGGAGGAGATGCGGCAGTCGGTCCGCATCGTGGAGCAGGCACTGGACCGCCTCCCCGACGGGCCGGTCAACGTGGCCGACCCGCACGTGATCCTCCCACCCAAGCACCGCGCGATGAGCGACATGGAGGCCATGATCTTCCACTTCAAGCAGATCATGGAAGGCGTCGCGGCGCCCGTGGGCGAGGCCTACGTCGGCATCGAGAACCCGAAGGGCGAGCTCGGCTACTACTTCGTGTCGGACGGCACGGCCAAGCCGGTGCGGTGGCGCATCCGTCCGCCGTCGTTCATCAACCTCGCGGCGCTCCCGCTGATGGCCGAGGGGCACCTGCTGTCGGATCTGATCGCGATCAATGCGAGCGTGGACATCGTGATGGGGGAGATCGACCGGTGAGCCAGGCGGGCACAGGCACGCATGCGCCCGGCGACGCGCCGGCGCCGCCGAAGGTCTTCGAAGGCGCGGGCCGGCGCGAGTTGGACGCGATCCTGAAGAGGTACCCGGCCAAGCAGGCGGCGCTGCTCCCGGCGCTCTGGATGGTGCAGGAGAAGCACGGGTGGGCCTCGCCGGCGGGGATGGCGGAGGTCGCCGAGGTGCTCGGCCTCACCGTCGCATATGTGAAGGGCGTGGTGACTTTCTACACGATGTACCACCAGCACCCAGTCGGGAAGAACTTCGTGCAGGTCTGCACCACGTCGCCGTGCAGCGTTTGCGGGGCGGATGGGGTGGTGGACGCGTTCCTCAAGGCCACGGGCTGCAAGCGGATGGGCGAGACCAGCCCCGACGGCCAGTGGACCATCGTCGAGGCGGAGTGCCTCGGCGCCTGCGGTTTCGCGACGCCCGTACTCATCAACGACGACTTCATCGAGAGCGTCACGGCCGAGTCGGTGCCGGCGCTCGTCGCACGCTACCGGTAACGCCATGGGCTACCCGCACCCGAGCCATCCGCGCGAGACGGTCCTGCTGAGCCAGCACTTCGGCGACGCCGGGGCCCGCCCGTACGACGGATGGGTGCAGCGCGGCGGCTACCAGGCACTCGAGAAGGCGCTGAGGATGGGCCGCGAGAAGGTCATCGAGGAGGTGAAGCTCTCGGGCGTCCGCGGCCGCGGGGGCGCGGGCTTCCCCGCGGGGGTCAAGTGGGGCTTCATGCCGGTCGAGCGGACCAGGCCGCACTACCTCGTCTGCAACGCGGACGAGGGCGAGCCCGGCACCTTCAAGGACCGCGAGATCCTGCGCTGGACGCCGCACGCGGTCATCGAGGGCTGCGCGATCGCGGCGTATGCCGTGCAGGCCGAGCACACTTACATCTACATCCGCGGCGAGTTCACCGAGCCGCTGCGGGTGATGCAGCAGGCGGTGGACGAGGCGTACGCGAAGGGAGTCCTCGGCATCGACGCGATGGGTCGCGGCATCCGCATCGACGTCACGATCCACCGGGGGGCCGGCGCGTACATCTGCGGCGAAGAGACCGCGCTGATGAACTCGATCGAGGGGAAGCGCGGCAACCCGCGGATCAAGCCGCCCTTCCCGGCTGCCGCGGGGCTCTGGGGCTGCCCGACGACCGTCAACAACGTCGAGACCCTGGCCGCCGTACCGCACATCATCCTGAAGGGCGGCGCCTGGTACAAGGGGCTCGCGCTCTCCAGCCCGAAGAGCACCGGCACCAAGCTGTTCTCGGTCTGCGGGAACATCGCCAAGCCCGGCAATTACGAAGTCACGATGGGTTTCCCGCTGCACGACCTCCTCTTCGATCTGGCCGGCGGGATGCCGCCGGGCCGGAAGCTGAAGGCGGTGCAGCCGGGCGGGTCCTCGGTCCCGTTCATAACCGCCGCAGAGGCGGCGGAGACGCTGCTGGACTACGAGGGTTGCCTGGCGAAGGGGACCCAGCTCGGCTCTGGGGGGATGATCGTCTACGACGACTCGGCCGACATCGTCTTCCAGGTCATGCGGCTCGCGAGGTTCTACGCGCACGAGTCGTGCGCCCAGTGCACGCAGTGCCGCGAGGGCACCGCGTGGACCACCAAGATCCTCCAGCGCATCCTCCACGGCGAAGGCCGGATGGAGGACCTGGACCTCCTCCTGGATCTCGGCGACCAGATGACCGGCAAGACCATCTGCGTCCTCTCCGACTCGTGCGCCTTCGCAGTGGGGAGCGCCATCGCGAAGTTCCGCCCGGACTTCGAGGCGTACATCCGCAGCGGGCGGGCGGTGGCCGCGGTATGAGCGATCTGGTCAAGCTGACCATCGATGGACGCGAGGTGGAGGTGCCGCAGGGCACCACCATCCTCGAGGCGGCGAAGCACGCCGGCGTCCTGATACCGCACTACTGCTACCACCCCTCGCTCCCCATCGCCGGCGTGTGCCGGATGTGCCTGGTAGAGGTCGAGGGGTGGCCCAAGCTCGCGGCCTCGTGCGCCACGACGGTGGCCCCGGGGCAGGTGGTGCGCGTCTCGAGCGAGCAGGCGAAGGCCGCGCGGCAGGGCGTGCTGGAGTTCCTGCTCATCAATCACCCGCTCGACTGCCCGATCTGCGACCAGGCGGGCGAGTGCGAGCTGCAGGACTACGTCTTCCAGGAAGGCCGGAGCGGCACGCGCTACGGCGCGTACGCCAAGCGCTTCAGCCCCGTCGAGGACTTCGGTCCCGACGTGCTGTACGTGCCGAACCGCTGCATCCTCTGCACCCGCTGCGTGCGCTTCATGGAGCACGTGGCCGAGGAATCGGTCCTCAACGTGTCGGAGCGGGGGGACCGCGCGCACATCGGGATCGACGCGGGCCTCACGCTGGACCACGCCTGGTCGGGCAATGTCGTCGACCTGTGCCCGGTCGGCTCGCTCATCTCCAAGGACTTCCTGCACAAGGCGCGGTCCTGGGACCTCGACCGGACGGCGTCGGTCTGCTCCGGCTGCACCCAGGGCTGCAACGTGATGCTGGAGACTCGCGACAACGCGGTGCTCCGCGTCCGCCCGCGGCCCAACGCCGCGGTCAACCGGCACTTCATCTGCGACTACGGGCGCCTCAACTACGACTGGCTGAACCGGGCCGATCGCATCGAGGCGCCCCTGGTGCAGGAGAACGGGCGCCTCGTCCCGGTGGACTGGGATCGGGCCATCGAGCGGACGGCCGACGTGCTCCGCTCGGCGAAGGCGCCGTGGGTCGGGCTCGTCTCGCCCGGCGCTTCGTGCGAGGCGCTGGAGGCCGCTGCGAAGCTGCTGGCGATGGGGGGCGGAGCCGGTGCGTTCCGCGTGGCGGAAGGCCGGGAGGCTCCGCTTCCGGGCGTGCCTGACCTGGCGCTCCGTAAGGAACGCGCGCCCAACGTGCACGGAGCGGTCGCGGCCGGGTTCGGCCGGGACTGGGACCGCGCGGTGGCTGACGCGCGCGGCGCCGGGCTCGTGTTCGTCCTCGATGAGGACATCGCGATTGCCGAAGCGCTCCCGGCGGGTGTGCCGCTGATCTATTTGGGGACGGTGCTGCCGGAGGCCGCACGCGGTGCGGCGGTCGTGCTGCCCTGCGCGAACATGGCGGAGGAGGAGGGGAGCTTCGTCAACCTCCGCGGCCGGCGCCAGGCGTACTACCAGGCCAAGACGCCGCCCGGCATGGCCCGGCCGGCCGCCTGGGTGCTGGAGGAGATCCTCGCAGCACTCGGCGCGGGAACGGGGGTGGCGGCGTGATGCCCGTCGTGAGCGGTGCGGCCTTCGTGTGGACGTCCGCGGTGAAGATCCTCGGGGTCTTCGGCCTGCTGATGCTGCTCATCGCCTTCTGGACGCTGGTGGAAAGGCGCGGCGCCGGGTTCATCCAGAACCGGCTCGGCCCGAACCGCGTGGGTCCTCAAGGGCTCTTCCAGCCGGTGGCGGACGGGCTGAAGAACTTCTTCAAGGAAGAGACGCTCCCGCCGTTCGCGGATCGGGCGCTCTTCCTGCTGGCGCCGATGATGGCGTTCATCCCGGCGTTCATCACCTTCTCCGTGGTGCCGTTCGCCTCGCCGCTGCCGACGCCGTGGGGCCTGGTGGGGATGCAGGTGGCCGATCTACCTATCGGCTTCCTCTTCATCCTCGCCATCAGCTCGCTCGGCGTGTACGGCATAGTGCTCGCCGGCTGGTCCTCCAACAACAAGTACGCGCTGCTCGGCGCCCTGCGCGGCTCGGCACAGCTCATCTCGTACGAGATCTCGATGGGGCTCTCGGCGGTGGCGGTGCTGGTCTTCGCCGGGAACATCTCGCTCAACGAGATCATCGCACGGCAGCAGGCCAGCACCTGGTTCGTGCTGCCCCTCTTCCTCGGCTTCTTCATCTTCCTGGTCGCCATCTTCGCCGAAACGAACCGGGTGCCCTTCGACCTGCCCGAGGCGGAATCGGAGCTGGTGGCCGGGTACCACACCGAGTACTCGGCGATGAAGTTCGCGATGTTCTACCTCTCCGAGTACTCGAACATGGTCACGGCGTCGAGCCTCCTGGTCTGCCTCTTCTTCGGCGGATGGGACATCCCGTTCACCAGCTGGGACAACACCGCGCCCTACTCGGTCTGGAAGACGCTGGCCACTTTCGGCGCCTTCTGGGCGAAGACGCTGTTCTTCCTGTTCGCCTACGTCTGGGTGCGCTGGACGGTGCCGCGCTTCCGGTTCGACCAGCTCATGGACCTGGGCTGGAAGGTGATGCTGCCGACCGCCCTCGCGTACGTGATGTTCGTGGGCGGCGCCGTGTGGGCGCTGGAGCGCGGCGGCATCGGGTTCGGGGTGCGTCAGGCGCTGGTCCTCGCGCTCTGCAACGTCTTGCTCGGCTTCCTCTTCTTCCGGGTGCTGGACCGCAACCGGGTGATGGGCGGGCCGGCGAACCGCGGGCGGGCGGCCTTCCGGCGCTCAGTCGTCGGCGGAGGGGCGTGAGATGGCGATCACCGTGACGACCCTGCGCCGGCCCGGGTCCGAGTCGTCCTACGTGCGAGCGACGCTGAAGGGGATGGCGCTGACCTTCAAGCACATCTTCCAGAAGAAGTGGACGATGCAGTACCCGGAGGAGACGTCCGCGCCGGACTGGACGATCTCTCCGCGCTACCGCGGCACCCACGTCATGGCGGTGGACGAGAACGGCAAGGCCAAGTGCGTGGCGTGCGGCCTCTGCCCGCAGGTCTGCCCCGCCAACTGCATCAAGCTGATCCCCGGCGAGGACGAGCAGGGCAACCGCTACCCGCTGGTCTACGAGATCGACGAGTTCCGCTGCGTGTTCTGCGGGTACTGCCAGGAGGTCTGTCCGGAGGAGGCGATCCACGTCGGCGTGCACTATGAGAATGCCGAGTACGACCGCAAGGACTTCGTCTACGACCTCGCGCGGCTGATGAAGCAGCCGCATCCGGTGTCGTCCCTCTGGGACCCCAGCGACCCGAAGGGCGAGTGAGCCCATGGTGACGTACGCGTTCTGGCTCTTCTCCGGGGTGGCCATCGTCTCCGCATTCCTGTGCATCACGCGGCGCAGCCCGGTGGCGAGCGCCCTCTGGCTCGTCAACACCTTCTTCAGCATCGCCGGCCTCTTCGTCCTCCTGGACGCGCACTTTCTGGCGGCGGTGCAAGTCCTCGTGTACGCCGGCGCGATCATGGTGCTCTTCCTCTTCGTCATCATGCTGCTCAACCTCGGCCGGCCCGGCCCGGGAGACATGAAGGGCTGGTGGGGGCGGGGCGTGGCGGGCGTGGCCGGCCTGGTTCTGGTGGGCGAACTGCTGGTGCTGCGGCTGGCCGTGCTGCCGGCCGTGTTGGTGCTCCCTGCAGGCACGGTGGCGAACACGGTGGAAGAGCAGGGCGCCGTGCAAGCCGTGGCGATGCCGCTCTTCCAGGCGTACCTGGTGCCCTTCGAGATCGCGTCGCTGATGCTCCTGGCGGCGATCGTCGGGGCGGTCGTCCTCGCCAAGCGGAGGATATGACCGTGCTGCTCGGGCCCTCCCTCGCGGTCTCCGCGATCCTCTTCTCGCTCGGCGTCGTGGGCGTCCTGCTCCGGCGCAACGCGATCATCATCTTCATGTGCATCGAGTTGATGCTCAACGCGGTGAATCTCGCGTTCGTGGCGCTGTCGCAGCAGCTCGGCGTCGACGGGCAGGTCTTCGTGTTCTTCGTGATGACCGTCGCGGCCGCCGAGGCCGCCGTCGGCCTTGCCATCGTCATCGCGGTCTATCGCCACCGCGAGACGGTGAACCTCCAGAACATCAATCTGCTCCGCGGGTGAACCCCCTCGCCGGTACGGCTGCCGACCTCGTCGGCCTGACGATCCTCCTCCCGTTCCTGGGGTTCCTGGTGAACGGGGCACTCGTTTTCCTCCGGCCGCAGGACAAGCGGCTGGTGAGCATCGTTGGCGTGGGCTCCGTGGCGGCCGCCTTCGCCGTCGGCGTCGCGATCTTCCTCGCGGTGCTGGGCGCGCACCCGGAGGAACCCTACGTCCGGACGCTGTGGACCTGGATGCCCGTCGGCGACCTGCAGATCGCGGCCGCCCTCCAGGTGGACCAGCTCTCGGTCGTGATGCTGCTCGTGGTGACGGGCGTGGGCGCCCTCATCCACCTGTTCAGCGTCGGCTACATGGGGGAGGACCCGGGGTACGCTCGCTACTTCGCGTATCTCAACCTGTTCATCGCGTTCATGCTCGTGCTGGTGCTCAGCGCCAGCTTCCCGGTGATGTTCATCGGCTGGGAGGGCGTGGGCCTCTGCTCCTACCTCCTCATCGGCTTCTGGTACGACGACGTCGCCAAGGCAGAGGCGGGGCTCAAGGCTTTCCTGGTCAACCGCATCGGCGACACGGGCTTCATGATCGCGATGTTCCTCATCTTCGCGAAGCTCGGGACGCTCGACTTCATCGGCGTGTCCGCCGCGGCGCCGGACCAGTTGGCCCGGGGCGGCGGCGCCGTCACGGCCATCGCGCTCCTGCTCTTCCTGGGATGCGCGGGCAAGTCGGCGCAGATCCCGCTGTACGTATGGCTCCCCGACGCGATGGCCGGCCCGACCCCCGTCTCGGCCCTGATCCACGCCGCAACGATGGTCACCGCCGGGGTCTTCCTCGTTGCCCGGGCCAACGTCTTCTTCGCCCTGGCTCCTGTGGCGGCGGCGGTGGTGGCCGGCGTCGGCGCCCTAACGCTGCTGTTCGCTGCGAGCATCGGCCTCAAGCAGTGGGACATCAAGAAGGTGCTCGCGTACAGCACCGTCTCCCAGCTCGGCTACATGTTCATCGGCGTGGGAGTCGGCGCCTACGCCGCCGGGATGTTCCACCTGGTGACGCACGCCTTCTTCAAGGCGCTGCTCTTCCTGGGCTCCGGCAGCGTCATCCACGCGATGCACCGCGCCTACCACCACACGCACCGGCATGCCGACGCGCAGGACATGCGCAACATGGGGGGGCTCGGCGCCTTCATGCCGACGACGGCGAAGGTGATGTGGGTCGCGACTCTCGCGATCGCGGGCATCCCGCCGCTCGCCGGCTTCTTCTCGAAGGACGAGATCCTCCTGGCCGCGTTCACCCGGGGCGGAGAGAACCCGTTCTACTATGCGGTGTGGGCGTTCGGCGCCGTGGGTGCGCTGCTGACGGCGTTCTACATGACGCGCCTGATGCTCTACACGTTTCACGGGCCGAACCGGACCGGTGACCTCGAGCGGCCGCACCTGCGCGAGTCACCGCTCGTCATGACGGCACCGCTGGTCGCCCTGGCGGTGCTCACGGTGCTCGGCGGCGCGCTGAACCTGCCGCACGTCGCCACGCTGCATCACTGGCTCGAGCCCGTCACCCGGCAGGCTGCTTTGATCGCCGGGGTGGTCGAGGCGCCCCCCGGCCTCGAGTACGGCCTGATGGGTCTTGCCGTCGTCATCGCCATCGCGGGCATTGCCCTCGCCGTGCGGCTCCTCAAGCCCGGGGAGCTCCTGACGCCGGACAACGCCCCGGCGGAGAAGGGCTTCGCGAAGCTCCTCCTCGAGAAGTACCGCGTGGACGAGCTCTACGACGCGTTCATTATCCGGCCGCTCGTCTGGCTCTCGCGCGTGGTGCTCTGGAAGGGGATCGACGCCGGCGTCATCGACACCGCCGGCGTCAACGGCTCCGCCGCGCTGGCCCGGGGGGTCGGCTGGATCGGCTCCCGCCTGCAGACGGGCCAGGTAAGCACATACGTCGTCGTCTTCGTCATCGGTGCGCTGGCGGTGCTCGTCGCGCTGCTGAGGATGATGTAGGCCGCCATGGAAGCGCTCCTCTCGACTCTCGCCTACAACCGCTGGGTCCTCGCGGCCCTCCTGTGGATCCCCGTCGCCGGTGCCGCTGCGGTCCTGCTGGCGCCCGCCGCACGGGCCAAGCACATCGCCCTCGGCACCACGCTGCTCGAGTTCTTCGTCTCGGTGGGGCTCTGGTGGGCCTACGTTCCCGACGGGCCGGCCATCCAGTTCGTGGCCCGGCACCGCTGGATCGAGGACTGGGGCATCCAGTACTACGTGGGGGTGGACGGCATCTCGCTGTTCATGGTCCTCCTCACGACCTTCCTGATGCCGCTGGCGGTACTCGGCAGCTTCGCCGGCATCACGCAGAGGGTGAAGGGCTATTACGCGCTGATGCTGTTGCTCGCGACGGGCATGATCGGCGTGTTCGTCTCCCTCGACCTGTTCCTCTTCTACGTCTTCTGGGAAGTGATGCTGGTCCCGATGTACTTCATCATCGGGGTGTGGGGCGGGAAGGGCCGCCTCTACGCCAGCATCAAGTTCTTCCTCTACACGATGCTCGGCTCGCTGCTGATGCTGGTGGCGATACTGGTGATGTACTACAGCGCCGGGCGCGCCTCCGGGACGTACTCCTTCGCGTACGAGCACCTACTGCGGAACGCGACGTTCCCGATCGAGACGCAGCTGTGGCTCTTCGGCGCCTTCTTCCTCGCGTTCGCCATCAAGGTGCCGATGGTGCCGTTCCACACGTGGCTGCCCGACGCCCACGTGGAGGCGCCCACCGCCGGCTCCGTCATCCTGGCCGCCGTCCTGCTCAAGATGGGCACCTACGGTTTGCTGCGGTTCGCCGTCCCGTTCTTCCCGGCGGTCGCCTTCCACGGCACGGTGGGGACCGTCGTCGTGGTCCTCGCGGTGGTCGGGATGCTCTACGGCGCCCTCGTGGCCATGGTGCAGCCTGACTTCAAGAAGCTCATCGCCTACTCGTCCGTGAGCCACCTCGGCTTCGTCGTGCTCGGCATCTGGGCGCTCACCGTGCAGAGCGTACAGGGTGCGCTGATGGTGATGATCAACCACGGCATCTCCACCGGCGCCCTCTTCTTCCTGGTGGGCATGGCGTACGAGCGGCGCCACAGCCGGATGATCGCCGACTTCGGCGGCATCGCGCGCGTGATGCCCGCCTACGCCGCCGTACTGACGGTGGTGAGCCTGTCGTCGGTAGGGCTCCCCGGCACGAACGGCTTCGTGGGCGAGTTCCTGGTGCTGATCGGGTCGTTCCGGACGCAGCCCGTCGCCGCCGTGACCGGCACCTTCACGGTGATCTTCGCGGCGGCGTACCTCCTGTGGGCGCTCAAGCGGATGCTCTACGGCCGCCTCGACAAGCCCGAGAACCAGGGCCTGACCGACCTCACCCGGCGCGAGTGGGGCGTGCTGGTGCCGCTCCTGGTCGTGATCGTCTGGCTGGGCCTCTTCCCCGGGCCGGTGTTGCGGCGCATGGAACCGTCGAGCCGCCGGTTCATCGAGCTGGTGCGGACGCGCGTGCCGGAACTCGGCGCGGCGGCGCCCTTGGCGTCGCGCGCCGCCGAGCCTGAGGGGAGGCCGCAGCAGCCATGATCCTAGACACCCAGAAGGTCTTCGACCTCCTGCTTGCGCTCCTGCCGGAGATCATCCTCTCGGTGTGGGCGATGGTGCTGCTGCTGTTCGCCGCGTGGCGCCACGGCGATCCGCGCGCGCAGCGGCAGACCGGCTGGCTCAGCCTCATCGGCATCGCCGCGGCCTTCGCGGCCTGCGCGTGGCTCTGGGCCTCCGGCGCCCGCTTGGACGGGATGCCCACCAGCGTCGCCGTGGACGGCTTCCGCTGGGCAGTGGACCTGATCGTCCTCCTCGGCGCGGGCCTGGTCGTGCTGCTCTCGCTCGACTACCTCGACCGCGAGGGGATTCGGATCCCCGAGTACCACGTCCTGGTCCTCTTCGCGGCCATCGGGATGATGTTCCTCGCGGGCGGCGAGGACCTCTTCGTGGTGTTCCTCGGCCTGGAGCTGATGTCCGTGTCGGTGTACGTGCTCGCCGGCATCAGCCGCAAGAGCCCGGCCTCCGCGGAGGCGGCGCTCAAGTACTTCCTCCTCGGCGCCTTCGCCTCCGCCTTCCTGCTCTACGGGATCGCGATGCTCTACGGTGCCACCGGGAGCACCCGGCTCGGCATCATCGGCTTCCAGATCGGCTCGCTCCAGCTGGCGCACCACCCGCTCGTCCTCGCGGGCCTGGCGATGGTCTTCGTGGGCTTCGGGTTCAAGGTCGCGGCCGTCCCCTTCCACATGTGGACGCCGGACGTGTACGACGGCGCACCGACTCCGATCACGGCATTCATGTCGGCGTCGGTGAAGGCGGCGGCGTTCGCCGCGCTGGTGCGGATCCTCCTTCGTGCGGTGCCGCAGCTGCACGGGTCGTGGGACGTCGTTCTCTGGTGGCTGGCCGTGATCACGATGGTGGTGGGGAACCTGGTCGCCCTGGCACAGCGCCCACTGAAACGGATGCTGGCGTACTCCAGCATCGCGCACGCGGGCTACCTGCTCACGGCGCTGGTGGGCGGTTCGATGGCCGGGGCCGCCGCCTTCCTCTTCTACCTGCTGTTCTACACGCTCATGACCGTCGGCGCCTTCGCGGTGCTGGCCTTCAAGGGCCGCGGGGGGGAGCGCGAAGTGCTCGTCGAGGACCTTGCCGGGCTCGGGGAGACGCACCCCTGGCTCGCGCTGCTGATGACCCTCTGCATGCTGTCGCTGCTCGGCTTCCCCGGCACGGCGGGCTTCATCGGCAAGTGGTACATCCTGACCGCGGCCACCGGCGCGGGTTACGCGGTCCTGGCGGCGGTGCTGGTACTCACGAGCGTGGTGTCGGCGGGGTACTATCTACCGATCATCATGGCCATGTACATGAAGCCCCGACTGCACGCCGAGGCCCATGCGGGGGTGTCGGTGCCAGCCGTGATGCGTGGGGTCCTCGCGGCGGTGGCCGTGGCGCTGATCCTCTTCGGCATCTGGCCCAACCTCCCGATGGAAGCGGCTCGCGCCGGATCGCACGCCTTCCTTCCGGACCAGGTCGTGCCCATATCCACGCGGATGATCCCGCGGTGAACCGACCGTGCGCCGCCTCCGGGCGGCGCACCGCTTAGGCCCTCGCATGCGCATCGACCCCGTCATCTTCCGTCAGTACGACATCCGCGGCGTCGTCGGGCAGGACCTCACGCCCGCCGTCGCCCGCGCCGTCGGGCTCGCCGTGGGCTCGGAGGCGCGCGAGCGCCTCGGGCGCGCACCCCGCCTCGCCGTCGGCCGCGACAACCGGCCGAGCGGGCCGGAGCTGCTCGGCGCCCTGACCGAGGGCCTGCTGGCCACCGGCGCGACCGTGCTCAGCGTGGAACTCGTGCCGACGCCGGCGCTGTACTTCGCCATCCACCACCTCGGGGCGGACGGCGGAGTTCAGGTGACCGGTTCGCACAACCCGCCGGAGTTCAACGGGCTCAAGATGGTGCTCGGCGGCCTGCCGTTCGCCGGCGAGGACATCCAGGGCCTGCGGCGACGCATCGAGTCGGACCGCTTCGTGTCGGGGCAGGGCGCCGTCTCTTCGCACGAAGTGCTCGACGCCTACCAGGCGGAGATCGTGCGCCGGGTCGGGAGGCTGGAGCGGCCGGTCCGGGTGGTCGTGGACTGCGGGAACGGCACGGGGAGCGTAGCCGCTCCGCAGCTCCTGCGGGAACTCGGGGCCGAGGTGATCGAGCTGTTCTGCGAGTCGGACGGGACCTTCCCGAACCACCACCCCGATCCGACGGTCATCGAGAACCTGCACGACCTGCAGCGCGCGGTGCGCGGCAGCGGGGCGGAGCTGGGCATCGCCTTCGACGGTGACGCCGACCGCATCGGCGCGGTGGACGAGCGGGCCGATGTGCTGTTCGGCGACCAGCTCCTCATCCTGTACGGCCGAGACCTGGTTCGACGACTCGGTCCGGGGCAGGAAGTCATCTTCGACGTGAAGTGCTCCGACAGCGTGACCGAAGCGCTCACGGCGGCCGGAGCGCGGGCCTCGATGTGGATGACCGGCCACTCGCATATCAAGAAGCGGATGAAGGAGACGGGCGCGCCACTGGCGGGCGAGATGAGCGGGCACATGTTCTTCGGACCCCCCGACTACCTCGGCTTCGACGACGCGCTCTACGCCGCGGCCCGCTTGCTGCGCATCGTCTCGGCGTCGCGGTCGCCGGTGTCCGCGCTCCTCGCGGACGTGCCGCGCTACGTGTCCACACCCGAGATCCGCGCGGACTGCGGCGAAGAGCAGAAGGTGCCGGTGGTGCAGGCGGCCGCCGCGCACTTCGCGGCCCGCTACGAGACCATCACCATCGACGGCGTGCGCTGGAGGACGCCGGACGGGTGGGGCCTGATCCGGGCCTCGAACACGCAGCCTATCCTCGTGCTCCGGTTCGAGGCCCGTACGGCGGACGGCCTGGCGCGGATCAGGGGCGAGGCACTGCGCGTGCTCGCCGCCCAGGGAGTACGCATCGAGCCCTCATGAGCCGCACACGGATCGCCGGGGTCGTCGTGCTGGGCGCGCTCGTCGCCCTCTTCGGCGGTCGCTGGCTCGCCGTGCGCTACACCGAGGCGCTGTGGTACGCGGACCTCGGACGGAGCGCGCAGTTCCGGCATCTGCTCGCGAGTCGCCTCCTGTGGCAGGGCCTCACCCTGCTGGCCGCAACTCTGTGGTACGGCGGGCAGACCTTCGGCGTGTACCGCTCCGTAGGGTCGGTCCACCTCCCGCGCCGGGTGGGCAACCTCGAAATCGCGGAAGCAGTGCCGCGCTCCGTGCTCCGCGCCATCGCCGCCGGCATCGCGCTGCTCCTGGGCGTCGTAACCGTCGTCACATTCCACGACCTCGCCGACTACGTCGCGCTCTCCCAGGCGGCCACGCCGCTCGGCCTCCCCGAGCCGATCCTCGGCCGCGACGCGGCGTTCTATCTCGCCCGTCTCCCGCTGCTCGAGACACTGCTCTTGATGGCCGCCATCTTCGTGGTGATGGGGATCGTTCTTGCGGCGGGCCTCTACGCGCTCACCGGCAGCCTCACGGTGCGCGCCCGGCGGCTGGTACTCTCGCGGCACGCCCGGGCCCACCTCGTCGTGCTGCTGGCGTGCCTTGCCCTGGTTCTGGCCTGGGGTTTCCAGTTGGATGCCTACCAGATCGTCGGCGGTGGCGGCGGTCGCGGCGGGGCAGTGTCGTCGGTGGACCGGGGGCTGCGTATCCCGGTGTCCACGGCGCTCGCCGCGCTGGGACTCGTCGTCGCGGCGCTCACCGTCCTCTGGCTGCGCTGGGGGCGCGGCGGCGCGCTCGCCGGCGTATGGGCCACGTTCGCCGTCCTGGCCGTCGGCGGGCGCTACGCGACGCCGTTCCTGCGCGAAGTGTGGGGCAGGCCGCCGGAAGCCACCGAGGCGCTCGCGCTGCTGGACCTCTCCGACCGCTACGCACGGGCCGGGATGGGGGTCGTCGACGTGCGTCCGGAGGCGCTGGCCGCGCGCGCCGAACCCGACGGCGACAGCCTGGCGGCGCTGGGCCGCACGCTGGTGGGCTTCTCGCCCTGGAGCGCGGAGCCGGAACTGCTCACCGGCTGGGTGGCTTCGGCCGTCCAGGACAGCGGCCGGGAGCGTCTCTGGACCACCACCGTGTCGGCATACGCCGCCCGCGACGGTGCCTTGCGTCTGGCGGCGCTCGCGGTCCCCGAAACGGACGTGCTCCGCGCGCTCCGCTCCGCCGACCGCCCCGACTGGACCGCGTTCCATCGCGGGGCCCTCGCGTGGGGTGGCGACCCGCTCATCGTGGACTTGGAGGCCCGGGACAGCAGGGGTCTGGCGACGGTGTCCGGCGGAACGCCGGCACTCGCCGTGGCGGACGTCGGTCCCGTGCGCTTCCTCGCGCATTCGGCCGAACTGGCCGTCGTTGGAGAGAACGAGCGCGCGCCAGGCGAGCCGCCGGTCGGCATCCCGCTGCGCGGCTTCGTCCGGCGGTTGCTCCTCGCCTGGGCGCTGCAGGCGCCGCCACTCGTCGGCCGCGGTACCGCTGTCGGCGACCGCGTGCTCTACTGGCGAGACGTGCCGCAGCGCCTGGCGCGGCTGTATCCCTTCGCCTCATTCGACCCGCCGCGCGCCGTCGCCGCGGGTGGGCGGCTCGTCTGGGTGGCACCCGGGTTCCTCGCATCGGATCGCTTTCCGCTCGCCGAGCACGTCGACTGGCACGGGCAGCGAGTGAACTACCTGCGGGCTGCGTACGTAGTGACGGTCGATGCGGGCACGGGTGAGACGCGGCTCTACCTGCGCGGGCCGGGCACCGCGCTCGCCGCCGCCCTGGCCCGGGTAGCGCGCACCCCCGTGCTCCCGGAAGACAGCCTCCCGGCCGGGCTGCGCGAGCACCTCGGCTATCCTGCGGCACTCCTCGGCGCGCAGTCGGAAGTGCTCGCGCGCCACGACGGCAATCCCGGTCAGGCACCGTTGGCCGTGGCGCGCAGCGCGGCGGGGGCGGGCGAACCCGGACAGGAGGTCGCTCGCCGGCCGCTGACCGTGGAGGCGGTGCTGGCCATCGGCGGCACAAGGGCGCTCTGGCGCCTCGTGCCTCTCACCGACGCCGGAGGCAACCGGCTGGTGGGCTTCGTGGCGGGCCAGGCCTCGGGCTCGTCGCTCCCCGTCCCGCGACTGCTCAAGCTCCCGTCGACGGAGTTCGCCACGCTCGCGGCGGCGGAAAGCCGCCTCAATGCCTCGCCGGCTCTGGTCGGTGCGGTAGCCGCGGCGGGCGGGACGGAGGGAGCGGCACACCGGAGCCCGGTCATCGCCCTCCCGGTGGCAGGCACCGTTGTCTATGCGCAGGTGGTCTACGCCTCGCCGCGCCGGCTCACCGAGCCGCTGCGAGTGCGGGCGGTGGCACTGATGGCGGGGGGGCGCGTGGGCGTGGGAGCGGACGTGGCCGGAGCGGTGCGCGCACTGGCATCCGCGCAGTCCGCGACGTTCTTGGAGGCCCGCGCCGACACGACAATGGCCGCGGTCCGGGCCGCGTACCTGGCGCTCGATTCTGCGGGGAAGCGCGGCGACTGGGCTGCATTCGGCCGCGGGCTCGAGACGCTGCGGGCAGCGTTGGGACTGCCCGCGGAGCGCCGGCCTTGAGCGGGCGCGGAACGACGCCCAGGTCGCGCGCCGGACGGAGGGGATGATGTCGAGGACGATCGTGATCGCGCTCGGTGGGAACGCGCTCGCCCCTGCCGGCGAGCGGCCCACCATCGCCAATCAGTTCCGGCACACCCGGGAGAGCTTGGCCCCGGTGGTGGAGCTGGCGCGCGAGGGCTGGCACATCGCCCTCGTTCACGGCAACGGACCGCAGGTCGGCGACTCCCTGGCGCGCAACGAGATCGCGGCGCCCGAGATCGAGCCGTTGCCGCTCGGCGTGCTGGTCGCCGAGACGGCCGGCTGGATCGGCTACATGATCCAGCAGTCGCTGCAGAACGCGCTGAGCCGCGCGGGGATCCGCCGGACCGTCATCACCGTCGTCACGCAGACCGTCGTGTCGCGCGATGACCCGGCCCTTGGCCGCCCGACGAAGTTCATCGGCCACCACCTCTCGGTGGAGCGGAAAGACCGGCTCGCCGCGCGCGACGTCGCCGTCGGCCGGGACAAGGGCGGCACCTGGCGGCGTCTCACTGCGAGCCCCATCCCGGTCGGCATCGTCGAGGGGGACGCCATCCGCCGCCTGGTCGAGGCCGGGACCATCGTCGTCGCGTGCGGAGGCGGAGGCCCTCCGGTCTACCGGGACCCCGCGGGCGGCTGGGAGGGTTTGGACGCCGTAGTCGACAAGGACCGTACCGCGGCGATCCTCGCCAAGGCGCTGGATGCCGAGATACTGCTGATACTTACGGACATCGAGGCGGTGTTCGAGGGCTTCGGCACGCCGTCTGCAGTACCCATTCGCCGGATGACGGTCGCGGAGGCCGAGCGGATGGTCGCCGCCGGCCAGCTGGGGGAGGGAAGCATGCGCCCCAAGGTGGACGCGGCCATCAGCTTCCTGCGGAGCGGCGGTCGCCGGGCCGTCATCGCGGAACTGGGTTCGGGCCCCGCGGCGTTGCGGGGCGAAACGGGTACAACCATCGTGGCCGAGGGCCAATGAATCTTCACGAGTATCAGGCACGCGAGCTGCTGCGCCGTGCGGGCATTCCGGTTCCGCCGGGGGAGGTTGCGACGACTCCCGCGGCCGCGAAGGCCGTTGCGGAACGGCTCGGCAACGGCAAGGTGGTCATCAAGGCGCAGGTCCACGCCGGCGGACGCGGCAAGGCTGGAGGCGTGAAGCTCGCCGACACGCCGGAGCAGGTCGTTGACATCGCAGGCAAGATCCTGGGGATGAAGATCAAGGGACTCACCGTCACGAAAGTGCTGGTGGCGCCTGCGGCGCAGATCGTCAGTGAGGCTTATGTCGGCGTCATCGTGGACCGGGAGAGCCAGTCGCCCGTGATGATGGTGAGCCCGGCGGGCGGCATCGACATCGAGGAGGTCGCCGCCAAGACGCCGGAGCAGATCTTCCGCGCCCGGGTGGACGCCCGCTACGGGCTCCTGCCGCACCAGGCGATGGCGCTCGCATTCCATCTGTACACCGACATCGCCCTCGTCCGCCAGGCGTCCGACATACTGCAGAAGCTCTACCGCGCGTTCGTGGATGCGGGCGGGTCGCTCGCGGAGATCAACCCGCTGGTCGTCACGCCCAAGAACGAGGTCGTCGCCCTCGACGCGAAGCTCGTCGTGGACGACAACGAGCTCGAACGGAAGCCCGATGTCGAGGCCCTCCGTGACGTTTCGGCCGAGAACCCGTTCGAGGTACAGGCCCGCGAGGCGAACCTCACCTACATCAAGCTCGATGGGAACGTGGGCTGCGTCGTGAACGGCGCGGGTCTCGCGATGGCGACCATGGACCTGGTGAAGTACTACGGCGGCGAGCCGGCGAACTTCCTCGACATCGGTGGGTCTTCGAACCCCGAGAAGGTCGTGACGGCCCTGCGGATCATCACCGCCGATCCCAACGTGAAGTCGATACTGTTCAACATCTTCGGCGGCATCACCCGTTGCGACGACGTGGCCAACGGCATCGTCGCCGCGACGAAGCAGTTCACGGTGAGGGTGCCGATCGTCATCCGGCTCACCGGCACCAACGAGGAGGCTGCCGTGCGGATCCTCGAGGGCGTCGGCATGAAGGCCGGGACGGACATGGACGAGGCCGTGATGAAGGCGGTCGCGGTAGCGAAGGGAGGGGCGGCGGCGTGAGCATCTTCGTCGACAAGGGCACGAAGCTCGTCGTGCAGGGCATCACGGGCCGCGACGGCGCGTTCCATACCAAGCAGATGCTGGCCTACGGCACCAAGGTCGTGGCCGGCGTGACGCCCGGGAAGGGCGGCCAGAGGTTCGAGAACACGGTGCCGATCTTCAACACCGTCGCCGAGGCGGTCGCGGCTACCGGTGCCGACGTCTCCGTCATCTACGTGCCATCGAAGTTCGCCGCCGACGCCGTCTTCGAGGCGGCCGACGCGGGCGTGCGGCTGGTGGTGTGCATCAGCGAGGGCGTGCCGGTCCTCGACATGACGCGCGTGATGCCGTATCTCCATGAGAAGAACGTGCGCCTCATCGGGCCCAACTGCCCGGGGCTCATCTCCCCCGGCCAGGCGAAGGTGGGCATCATCCCCGGGCAGATCTGCGCCGAGGGGCCGGTGGGTGTCGTTTCGCGCTCGGGCACGCTGACCTACGAGGTGGTCTACCAGCTGACCCGTGCCGGCATCGGCCAGACGACGTGCGTGGGCATCGGCGGCGACCCGATCATCGGCACGAACTTCATCGACTGCCTCGCCGCCTTCCAGTCGGACCCGGCGACGAAGGCGATCGTGATGATCGGCGAGATCGGCGGCACCGACGAGCAGAACGCCGCCGCGTACGTGAAGGAGCGGGTCACGAAGCCCGTGGTCGGGTTCATCGCCGGCCAGACGGCGCCGCCCGGCCGCCGGATGGGCCACGCCGGCGCCATCATCTCCGGCTCCTCGGGTACGGCGGCCGAGAAGATCGCGGCGTTCGAGCACGCGGGCATCGCGGTGATGAAGCGGCCGGCGGACGTGGTGCCGTTGGTGAAAGAGAGGCTGTGAGACTCAGGGACCTGCTGGACGAGCGGCGCATCGTCGTGCCGCTCGAGACGGAGAGCGTGCGCGAGGCCACGATGCGGCTCGCGCAGGCTCTCGTCGCGTCGGGGGTGGTGGCGGACGAGGAACGTCTCGCCGAGGTGCTGAAGAGCGACTGGCCTGAGGACATCGTCTCGGTGGCCGGTCGCGCCTTCCTTCCGCACTTCCGCACCGACGCCGTGCGTGCGGTTTGTCTGGCGATCGGCGTGACGCCCGAGCCCATCACCCGGGCCGGCGACCCCGGGCGGACGGCGCGCGTCATCGCGCTGATCCTCGCGCCGGTGAGGGAGCCGTCCGGGTATCTCCGCACGATGGGAGCACTGGCCCGGGTGCTGACTTCGGACGAGGTCCTAGCGGGACTCCACGCTGCGCGGACGCCGGCCGACGTCTTGGCCCTCGCCGAACTCGCCGACGCGTCTGTGCCGGCCGACATCACCGTGCGCCACGTGATGTCCGCCAGCGCCGTTGCGGTGGGCCCGGAGACGCCTCTCGCAGAGGCCGCCACCCTGATGCTGCAGCGCCGCATCTCGGCGCTGCCCGTCACCGGTCCGTCGGGCGAGGTGCTCGGCATCCTCACCGACGGCCACCTCTTGCGGTTCCTCCTGCCGCAGACGGTGCAGCAGCTCAGCACGGGGCAGGTGCGCAGCGTGCGGCGGCGCGCCGCGAAGGGGTCGCCGGCGGACCCGAGAGCGCTGCGCGTGGGCGACGTGATGGAGAAGAGCGTCCTCTGCCTGGACGAGGACCAGACCATCGCCGACGTCGCGGCCCTGATGCTCGCCAAGGAGGTGGACCGGTTCCCCGTGACCCGCGACGGGGCGCTGGTCGGCTTTCTCACCCGCGGGGACCTCGTCCGCAAACTCCTCGGATCCTAGCTGCCACACATGCTCACTCTCGCGATCGTCAAACCGGACGCCGTGGGGTCGGGGAAGGCGGGGAAGGTGCTCGCCCACCTCGAACAGGCCGGCTTCAAGGTCCGCGCGGCGAAGATGGTTCGCCTCGCCAGGCCGCAGGCGGAAGCCTTCTACTCCGTCCATCGGGAGCGGCCCTTCTTCGGACCGCTGGTGACCTTCATGACTTCGGGGCCCTGCATTCCCATGGCCCTCGAACGCGACGACGCCGTGGCGCACCTGCGGACCGTCATCGGCGCGACCGACCCCAGGGAGGCCGCCCCGGGGACTGTGCGAGCCCTGTATGCCGAGTCGAAGGAGCGGAACGCCATCCACGCCTCGGACAGTGAGGAGAACGGGCGCAGGGAGGTGGCCTTCTTCTTCGCCGAAGCGGACCTGCTCTAGCGTGTCGCTGACCCCCACCGAGCCTCGATTGACCCAAGTCTGACAAGGATTTAGCTTATCTGGCTATGCTGCGCATCGACCTGGGTGAGGTGCGCGCCGGAGCCATCGAGACCACAGGGCGTGTCGAGCCGTCGGACCCCCTCTGGAACGGTGCCGACGTGGCGCTTGCCGCCCCGCTCACGGTCGAAGGCCGTCTCAGCCTGGCAGGCAGACGGAAGTACTTCTGGCAGGCGAGGATGGAGACGGTCCTCCACCTCGAGTGCCGGCGTTGTCTGGCTCCCCTGGACGTGCCGTTCAGCCAGGCGATTGAACTGCTGTTCATCGCCGAAGCCGACGCGCCCGACGAGGATGCCGGCTGCTACGTGATTCCCAGCCGGACGGCGGTCCTGGACCTGCGGGAGGCGGTGCGCGAGGAGTTGCTCCTCGGGGTGCCGCGATTCGTGGAGTGCAGCCCCGACTGTCGCGGCCTGTGCCCCCAGTGCGGGGCGAACCTGAACGTCGGTGCCTGCGGGTGCCGGCAGGAGCGCGACCCGCGCTGGGGGGCCTTGAGCGGCCTCCTGCCGGACCGCCCGAACGAGGACTGAGACCCTCCCATGGCCGTACCGAAGAGACGCACCTCGAAGTCCAAGAAGCGGAAACGCCGCACGCACTTCAAGGCGGCGATGCCCACCCTGTCGCCGTGCCCCAAGTGCGGTGAGGCGCGCGTCCCGCACCGCGTCTGCCCGAACTGCGGCTACTACAAGGGCGTGCGCCGGATCGTGATCGAGGACGAATGAGGTGATCCGGATCGCGCTCGACGCGATGGGCGGCGACCACGCCCCGGCGTCCCCGGTGACCGGGGCGGCCGCGGCGCTCGCCGAGATTGCGGACGACGTCGTGATCCAGCTGGTGGGGCAGCGCGCCGCCATCGAGCAGGAGCTCTCGGACCAGCACCGGGGCCACGAGCGCATCGAGATCGTCGATGCCGACGAGGTCATCGGTATGGGAGAGAAGCCGCTCCAGGCGCTCCGCACCAAGCGCCGCTCGTCCATCCACGTCGGCCTCGAGTTGCAGCGCGAGGGGCGCTCGGACGCCTTCATCAGCGCGGGCAACACCGGCGCCGTGATGGCGGCCTCCACCCTCATCCTCCGTCTCTACCCCGGCTTCGAGCGTCCGGCGATCGGCACGCTCTTCCCGACAGCCGACGACTCGGTGCTGCTGATGGACGGGGGCGCCAACGTGGACTGCTCTCCACAGGAGCTGGTCGGCTTCGCGCACCTTGGCGTGATCTACGCCCGGGACGCGATGGGCCGTGCGGATCCGGCGGTGGCGCTGCTGAACATCGGCGAGGAAGAGGAGAAGGGGAACGCGGCCACGAAGGAGGCGTACCGGCTCCTCACGGAGAGCGGCCTCAAGTTCCTGGGCAACGTCGAGGGCCGCGACATCCTGGTCGGCCGCTCGGCGGCGGGACCCTTCGACGTGGTGGTGTGTGACGGGTTCGTCGGCAACGTCCTGCTCAAGTTCTACGAGTCGGTGGCCCACCTCTTCACGCAGCTCGTACGCCGCGAGCTGGGCGAGTCCGTCGCCGCGAGCGACGCGATGGGCCGCATCGTGCGGATCCTCGACTACGCCGAGTACGGCGGCGCGCCGCTCCTCGGAGTGCACGGGGTGTCGATCATCTGCCACGGGCGATCCACTCCCGGCGCCTTCCGCAACGCTATCCGCGTCGCCGAGCGCGCCGCGCGCAGCCACCTCGAGCAGGACATGACCCGCGAGTTCGGCGCCGCGGGGGCGGGCGTGTGAAGCGTCCGGTCGCCTCATTCGCCGGCCTCGGGACCTTCAGCCCGAGCGGCGTCCTCACCAATGCCGATTTCGAGCGGATGCTCGAGACGTCGGACACTTGGATCCGCGAGCGCACGGGCATCTCCGAGCGCCACATCGCATCGAAGGATGAGACGGCGGCGGTGATGGCGCGGGAGGCGAGCATCCGGGCGCTGCACGAGGCCGGGCTGGACCCGCTGGATCTCGACGTCATCATCCTCTCCACGGCGACGCCCGACCGGCCGTTGCCGGCGGTGGCGTGCGACCTCCAGGCCCTCCTTGGCGCCAAGAACGCCGCCGCGTTCGACATCGGCGCGGCGTGCACTGGCTGGCTGTACGGACTGGTCGTGGCGGAGTCGATGCTCGCCGCGGGCTTCGCGAAGCGCATCCTCGTGACAGGCTCCGAGAAGCTGAGCGCGATCACCGACTACACCGACCGTTCCACGGCCGTGCTCTTCGGCGACGGCGCCGGCGCGGCGGTCGTAACGGCGAGCGACGGAACGCGCGGCATCCTCGCGGCGCACCTCAAGTCCGACGGGACGCTGGCCGAGCTGCTCTACCGGCCGGGTGGGGGCTCGATGGAGCCTCCCAGCGAGCAGATGCTCAAGAACCGGAGCTACTTCATCAAGATGGCCGGCCGCGAGGTGTTCAAGTCAGCGGTCCGCTCGATGGCGGACGCGGCCGACCGCGCGCTGGAGCAGGCCGGCATCACCGGTGAGCAGGTGGACCTGCTCATCCCTCACCAGGCCAACATCCGGATCATCGAGGCGACGGCCGAGCACGCGCACATCCCGATGGAACGCGTCTTCGTGAATGTGGACCACACCGGCAACACCAGCTCGGCCTCCATCCCCCTGGCGCTCGACGAGGCGCGGCAGTCGGGCCGGCTCGAGCCGGGGATGACGGTCCTCCTCGTGGCGTTCGGCGCCGGCTTCACCTGGGGCTCGATCCTACTCAAGTGGTGAACGTAGCGCTCCTCTGTCCCGGCCAGGGCGCGCAGCGCGTCGGCATGGGCAAGGATCTGGCCGTGGCGTTCCCGGCGGCCCGGGATATCTTCGCGGCCGTCGACGAGGCGCTCGGCTTCTCGCTTTCGACCGTGATGTGGGAGGGGCCCGAGGACCTGCTCACGCGCACCGATCACGCGCAGCCGGCGATCCTGGCCCACTCCGCAGCGGTCTGGGCGGTCGTGAAGGAGAAGCTGGCGGAGCAGGTGGCTGCCGCGGCGGGGCATTCCCTGGGCGAGTACAGCGCCTACCTCGCGGCCGGCTCCCTCGGCGTGGCGGAGGCGGCGCGGCTGGTGCGGCGGCGCGGCGAGCTGATGCGCGCGGCGGGTGACGTGCGGCCCGGCACGATGGCAGCGGTGATGGGGCTGGACGCCGACCGGGTCGCGGCGATCTGCCGCGAGGCCAGCACTGGGGGCGAGATCGCCGTCGCGGCGAACCTCAACGCCCCTGACCAGACGGTCATCTCCGGCGATCCGGCGGCGGTGGCGCGGGCTGGCGACCTGCTCAAGGCGGCGGGGGCCAAGCGGGTGCTGCCGCTCAAGGTCGGCGGCGCGTTCCACTCGCCCCTGATGGCTCCGCCGGCGGCCCAGTTCGCGCTGGACCTCGATGCGGTGGCGTTGGGGTCTCCGGCGTTCCCCGTCGTGGCGAACGCGAGCGCGACGGTGGTCCGCGAGCCGGCGGAGGCCCGGCGGATGCTCGCCGCGCAGTTGACGAGCCCCGTGCGCTGGGTCGAAGGCGTCGGGAAACTCGTCGAACTGGCGGGGGTGAGCGCGCGGTTCGTAGAGATCGGGCCCGGCACGGTGCTCACCGGCCTCGCGAAGCGTATCGTGGGCGGCTCGGAGAGCGTGAACCTCGGCACTGCTGCCGAGGTGGCCGCATACCTGGAGGCGTGATGAAGGGACTGGGCGGCAAGGTCGCGATGGTGACCGGCGGCGCGCGCGGGATCGGCAGGGCGATCGCCGCCGAGCTGGCCGGGGCCGGCGCGAAGGTCGCGGTGGTGGACCTGGACCTCGCGAACGCGGAGGCCACGGCGGGCGGGCTCGGCGGCGGGGCGAAGGGCTTCAAGGCGAACGTCGCCCAGGCGCAAGACGTCGAGGCCGTGGTCGCGGAGATCGAGCGAGATCTCGGGCCCATCGACATCCTCGTCAACAACGCCGGCATCACCCGTGACAACCTGCTGGTGAGGCTCTCGGAGGCGGACTGGGACGCAGTCCTCAGCGTGAACCTCAAGGCCGCGTTCCTCACGATGAAGACAGTGACCCGCGGGATGATGAAGCGGCGCTCCGGCCGGGTCATCAACATCGCCAGCGTCGTGGGCGTGGTTGGGAACAAGGGGCAGGCCAACTACTCGGCGTCCAAGGCCGGTCTCATCGGCCTCACCAAGACCATCGCGAAGGAGCTGGCCTCGCGCAACGTGCTCGTCAACGCCGTGGCGCCGGGGTTCATCGAGACGGACATGACGGCCGCCCTGCCGCCCGAGGCGCGGCAGGCGCTGAGCGCGCAGATCGCGCTTGGCCGGCTGGGCACCCCGGCCGACGTCGCCTCGGTCGTGGCCTTCCTAGCATCGGACGGGGCATCGTACATTACGGGCCAGGTCATCGTCGTCGACGGCGGGATGGTGATGTAGGACTCCACTCACCTGGGGGACACACAGTCATGGCGGACATGGGCGAGCTCGAAACGAAGGTCAAAGACATCATCGCGGAAGAGCTGGGCGTCGAGCGCGAGAAGCTGACGAACGAGGCCAGCTTCATGGAGGACCTCGGCGCGGACAGCCTCGACACGGTCGAGCTCGTGATGGCCTTCGAGAAGGAATTCGACATCGACATCCCCGACGAAGAGGCGGAGAAGCTCCGCACCGTCGGCGACGCGTTGAACTACCTGCACCAGAGGATGGGCGCGAAGTAGTGCGGCGCAGAGTGGTGGTCACCGGCCTCGGGCTGGTGACGCCGTTGGGCAACAACGCGGAAGACACCTGGAGTGGCCTAGTCTCCGGCCGCTCGGGCGCTGGGCGGATTTCGCGGTTCGATCCGTCCAACCTCGACGTCACCTTCGCCTGTGAGGTGAAGGGCTTTGACGCCCAGGCATACATCGAGCGGAAGGAAGCCCGGCGGTACGACCTCTTTCTCCAGTACGCCATCGCGGCCTCGCAGATGGCGATGGAGTCGGCCGGCCTGGCCTCGGGCGTCGTGCGGCGGGACCGGGCGGGCGTCGTCATCGGCAGCGGCGTCGGGGGGATTCAGACGTTCGAGAACGTCACCCGCCTCTTCATCGAGAAGGGGCCCTCGCGTGTCTCGCCCTTCTTCGTACCCATGTTCATCCCGGACATCGCTGCGGGTGTGGTCTCGATCCGCCTCGGGCTCACCGGCCCCAACTACTGCACCGTATCCGCCTGCGCCTCCTCGGCGCACGCGATCGGACAGGCGTACCGCCTGATCCGTGACGGCGACGCAGACCTGATGGTGGCCGGCGGCACGGAGGCGGCGGTGACGCCGCTGTCGGTAGCGGGGTTCGCGGCGATGAAAGCGCTCTCCACGCGCAACGACGACCCTGCAACCGCCTCGCGGCCCTTCGACCGGGACCGCGATGGCTTCGTCATGGGTGAGGGCTCCGGAATCGTGATCCTGGAGACTCTGGAGCACGCCGAAGCTCGGGGCGCCACGATCCTGGGGGAGGTTGTCGGATTCGGGGCGAGCGCCGACGCATTCCACATCACCCAGCCCGCTCCCGACGGTGCGGGAGCCCAGCAGGCTATGCGCATCTGTCTCGCAGACGCGGGGCTCGTGCCCTCGGACGTGACGTACATCAACTCGCACGGCACCTCGACGCCCCACGGCGACATCGCCGAGACGCGGGCGGTCAAGACGCTGTTCGGGGATGCGGCGCGCCAGCTCGTCATGGCATCGACGAAGTCCATGACGGGGCATCTGCTGGGGGGAGCGGGCGCTCTGGAGTTCGCGATCTGCGTGCTCGTCATCCAGCGGGGCGTCATCCCGCCCACCATCAATCAATTCAACGCGGATCCCGAATGCGACCTGGATTGCGCCCCCAACCACGCCGTCGAGCGGCGGGTGGACGTGGCGCTCTCCAACTCGTTCGGCTTCGGCGGGCACAATGTGAGCCTCGCCGTGAAGCGCTTCCACGCCTGAGCCGGTCCCTTCCGCATGGCCACTGTGACCCGAGACGCCGCCGTCCCGATCACCGATGACGCCCTCCGGCCCATCGCCGACAGGGTGCAGGGCGGTGGCCGGCTGGACTTCGAGGACATCGTGGCCCTCTACCAGAGCCACGACCTCCTCGGCATCGGCACGCTCGCCGACCTCGCGAACCGCGGGAAGAACGGCGACCGCGTCTTCTTTGCCGCGAACCAGCATATCAACCCGACCAACATCTGCGTCCTCCGGAACGTGTGCACCTTCTGCTCCTTCGCACGGGCACCGACGGAGGAAGGGGCCTACACGCGGACGGTGGCGGAAGTGCTGGCTGAGGCGTCGCGGGCTAAGTCAGCACCCACAAAGGAGTTCCACATCGTGGGCGGCCTGCACCCCAAGCTGCCGCTCCGGTACTACACCGACATGTTGCGGGCCCTCCGGGACTCACACCCCGGGGTCCACATCAAGGCGCTCACCGCCGTCGAAATAGCGCACCTGGCGCGAATCGAGAAGATCTCCATCCTCGAGGTGCTCCTCGCCCTGAAGGACGCCGGCCTCACCTCGCTACCCGGTGGCGGCGCGGAAGTCTTCGGCACGGCGGTCCGCGCGACCATCGCCGATCGGAAGCTGGCGGGGGAGGAGTGGATCGCCGTCCATAAGCAGGCCCACGCCCTGGGCATCCCGTCGAACTGCACGATGCTCTACGGCCACGTGGAGACGGCGCGGGACCGGGCGGAGCACTTGCTGATGCTGCGGGGGCTCCAGGACGAGAGCGGCGGGTTCCTGACCTACGTCCCGCTCGCCTACCATGCGGACAACAACGAGCTGGGCGAGCAGATGGGGTGGGCCGGACGCGGCCGCCAGACGATGGGCGTGGATGATCTCAAGAACGTGGCCATCGGGCGGCTGGCGCTGGACAACATCCCGCACGTCAAGACGCACTGGCCTATGGTGACGCCCTTCGTCTCGCAGGTAGCGCTCGACTTCGGATGCGACGACATCGAAGGCACTGTCGTGTTCGAGCGTGTCTACCACGATGCGGGGGCCGAGACGCCGATGGAGATGTCGTACGGCGACCTCGTGCGGCTCATCCGCGGGGCGGGAAAGGTCCCGGTGGAGCGCGACTCCCTGTACCAGGCCGTGCGGACCTTCGACTGATGCGCCTGGGCCGGATCACCTACGTCAACTGCTATCCGGTCTACGGAGCGATGGACCGCGGCATAGTGGCTGCGCCCGCGACCCTCGTCTCCGGAACGCCGTCGGAACTGAACGACCGGCTGTCCGACGGACGCCTCGACATCAGCGTCATCTCGGCCGTGGCCTACGCGCAGCACCCGGGCGCCTTCGAGCTGTTGCCCGACCTGGCCGTGAGCTCGGACGGTCCGGTGCGCAGCGTCCTCCTGTTCAGCAGGAAGCCACCGGCAGAGCTCGGCGGGGCGCGGGTCCTCGTATCCACCTCCTCACGCACCTCCGTATTGCTGCTGGACCTCCTGGCCCGCGAGCGCTGGGCGGTGGAGTTCCAGGCGGTGCCTACGCCCGCAGAGGCAGGCGACCTGGAACGACTCGCCGGCGTCCCGCACGAGGCGGTGCTCGTCATCGGCGACGGCGCGCTCCTCCTCGGCGCGCAGGGTGCGTACCCGTACGTGGTGGACCTCGGGCAGGCGTGGAAGGAATGGACGGGGCTCCCCTTCGTCTTCGCGGTGTGGGCCGCCCGGTGCGATGTCGACCGGCAGGCCGTGCGCGGCGTGCACCGCGCCCTCCTCTCGAGCCGGAAGTGGGGTCTCGCACATCTCGACGAGCTGGCCGACCAAGCCGCCGCACGCACCGGGGTGGACCGCGCCGCGTGCCGCCAGTATCTGAGCGGTCTCGACTACGGATTGTCGTACCGGCACATCGCCGGGCTGACGGATTTCTTGCGCCGCCTCGCGGCCCTGGGCCTCGTGCCCGACGGGTCGCTCGCCTTCCTGGGCGCGGCGTAGGGGGAAGCGGATGTCGGAAGCCAGGGAACTGCTGGAGGTGTACGAGCGTGCACCGCTCACCGAGCTGGGGGCGCTGGCCGATGCCGAGCGGCGGAAGCGGCACCCGGGGGACATCGTCACGTTCATCGTGGACCGCAACATCAACTACACGAACGTGTGCGTGGCGGACTGCAAGTTCTGCGCGTTCTACCGCCGGCCGAAGCATCCCGAGGGTTACGTCCTCTCCTTCGAGGAGATCGGGAAGAAGATCGACGAGGCCAAGGCCATCGGGGCGGTGCAGATCCTCCTGCAGGGCGGGCACAACCCGTACATCCCCTTCGAGTGGTACCTCGACCTGCTGCGCCACATCAAGACGCATCATCCCATCCACGTGCACGGTTTCTCGCCGTCCGAGGTGCAGTTCTTCGCCAAGCGCTTCCGGATGACGATCGACGAGGTCATCGCGGAGCTGGCGAAGGCAGGCCTCGACTCCATCCCCGGCGGCGGCGGCGAGATCCTCGTGGACCGCGTGCGGCAGCTGGTCGCCCCGAAGAAGTCAATGACCGACGACTGGCTGGGCGTGATGGACGCCGCGCACCGCCACGGGATGCGGACGTCGGCCACGATGATGTATGGCCTCGGAGAGACCAAGGCCGAGCGCGTCGAGTCGATCCTCCGCCTTCGCCAACAGCAGGCGAAGAGCGGCGGCTTCACCGCCTTCATCTCGTGGCCGCTGCAGCCCGAGCACTCCGAGATGGCCGACAGCCCGAAGACGGATGCCGTGAGCTACCTGCGCACGCTGGCCATCGCGCGGCTCGCACTCGACAACTTCCAGAACCTGCAGGCGAGCTGGGTCACGATGGGAATGAAGATCGGCCAGATCGCCCTTCGCTTCGGCGCCAACGACTTCGGTTCGGTGATGATGGAGGAGAACGTGGTGTCGGCGGCCGGGACGACGTATCGTACCAGCGTTGAGGAAATGGAGGCGCTGATCCGCGGGGCAGGCTTCACCCCCGTGCGCCGGCGCCAGGACTACTCGCTCATCCGGGAGGCGGCATGAGTATCCGCGTCGGCATCGGGTACGACTCGCACCGGTTCGCGGCCGGGAAACCGCTGCGGCTCGGCGGCGTCACGGTCCCGCACACGCACGGCCTCGTCGGGCATTCGGACGGCGACGTCGCGCTCCACGCCGTCGCGGACGCCCTCATCGGCGCCGCGGGGCTGGGCGACATCGGCCGGCACTTCAAGGACGACGACCCCCGGTGGAAGGGGGCCGACTCGGTGGTCTTCGCGCGCGGGGTGCAGGAGCTCCTCGCCGGGGCAGGGTTCGCGATCGAACAGGTGGACGTCACGCTCATCCTGGAGCGGCCCAAGCTCGCGCTGCACATTCCCGCGATGCGCGAGGCGACGGCGAAGGCGTTCGGCATCGAGCCGTCGGCCGTCAACCTCAAGGCCAAGACGAACGAAGGCATGGGTTGGGTCGGGCGGGGGGAGGGCATCGCGGCCATCGCCGTGGCGACGGTGCGCGCCGCGCCCTCCGTGTGATCGAGCAGTTCATCACCTGGCTCGCCGGGCTGCCGCCGGCGGAGATCTACGGCTTCATCGCCTTTCTCGCCGGTCTCGAGAACATCGTGCCCCCAGTGCCCGCCGACACGGCCGTGGCCCTGGGGGCTTTCCTGTCCTCGCGCGGCGCGGGCGTGACGCCGCTCGGGGTTTACGTCGCCACGCTCGTCCCCAACGTCGTGTCGGCCGCCGGGATGTACCTTCTCGGCCAGACCGCCGGTCGCAGCTTCTTCGCCACGCGCCTCGGGAGGAAGATCGTCTCGCCGCGGGCGATGCGGGTCATCACTCGCCTGTACGAGCGGCACCACTACTGGGGCATCTTCGTCAGCCGCTTCCTCCCCGGCTACCGGGCGGTCGTGCCGCCCTTCGCGGGCATCGTGGGCATCCCGCTGTGGAAGGCCTTGCCGATGGTGGCCCTGGCGTCCGGCCTCTACTACGGCATCCTGGTGATCCTCGCGTACCATGTGGGCCGGAACTGGGAGGCGGTGCGGGGCGCGGTCGGGCACTTCTCCGCCTGGCTCGGCATCGTCGCACTCGCCGTCACTACAGCCATCGCCTATCTCGTGTGGCGTCACCGGCATCACCTGAGGGCCGATGGCGACTGACCCGGTCTTCGCCCTCGAGGCCTTCGCCCAGTACCTCACCCTCGAGCGGGGCGCGTCGCGGAACACCGTGGCCGCCTACCGGCGGGACCTCCGGCATCTGTTGGAGTACTTGGAGGGGAAGGGTGTCGCCTCGCCGGCGGCCGCCACGTCGCAGTCCCTCCGGGAGTTCGTCTTCCGACTCAAGGACCTCGGTCTGGCACCGACCAGCATCCGCCGCCACGTGTCAGCCGTCCGCACCTACTACCGGTTCCTCGCCGGCGAGGGGCTCGTGGTCCGTGATCCCACCGAGCGTCTCCAGAGTCCGAAGAAGTGGCGCACGGTTCCGAGCGTGCTCTCGGTGCCGGAGGTGGAGCGGTTGATAGGCGCCCCGCACTCCGACGACGCCCTCGCCTGGCGGGACCGCGCGCTGGTGGAGTTCGGCTACGCGACGGGTGCCCGGGTCTCCGAGATCGTCGGCGTGCAGGTGAAGGACGTGCTCTTCGACGAGGGGCTCGTGCGGCTCTTCGGCAAGGGGAGCAAGGAGCGACTCGTGCCCATCGGACGGCGGGCGCTTGGTGCGGTCGCGCTCTACAACCGCGAGATCCGGCCGCTCGTGGAGAAGGGGAAGGGGCGCGGCGTCCTCTTCCTCAACGCCCGCGGCGCGCCGCTCTCGCGCGTGGGGGCGTGGGGCATCATCAAGCGGCTGGCGAAGACCGCCGGCATCGCCAAGCGCGTCACGCCACACACCCTCCGGCATACGTTCGCGACGCACCTCCTCGAGGGCGGCGCCGACCTCCGGGCGGTACAGGAGATGCTCGGCCACGCCGACCTCAGCACCACCCAGGTCTACACCAGCGTGGACCGCGAGTACCTGCGGTCCGTGCACCGGCAATTCCACCCGAGAGCGTAGGCCACCGTGCTCCCCAACTCCCGCTGCGTCCTACCGCTCGCCCTCGCGCTCGCCCTGGCACCCGCCGCCCGTGCCCAGGACGCCGTCATGCTCCGCCTCGATCCGCCGGTGGGACAGGTGAGCCGCTACCGGATGGAGATCCAGTCGTGGATCCGTGGGCGCATGCTGCAGGCGGACACGTCGCTCCCGACCTTCGTCCAGATCATCCACGTCACTCAGACCGTGGGCTCGGTGGAGGGAGACGTCCGCGTCATCACGACGGTCATCGACTCATCCCGCATGGACGCTCCCGGCATGGGTGGCATGGGGCAGCTGGGCCAGATGGCCGGCGACATGCTTCGCGGCCAGACCACCACCACGCGCGTAGACGCTCGCGGCCGCGTGCTCTCCGTGGAGGTGGAGCCCAACCCGAACCTCCCACCGATGCTGGCAGGCCGGATGGGCGGCGCGACCCGCGGCCTCGGCCGCCGCGGCGAGATGTCGTTGCCGATGCGACTTGTGCACGTCGGGGAGAGCTGGACGGACTCCCTGAACACCGAGCTGGGCGGCGGTCGCGGAGCGCCGGGCGAGGCGATGGCGCGTGTGACCTACCGCCTGGAACGCATCGAGGGCCGGGGAGCGTCGCAGCTCGCGGTAATCTCGGTGAACGGAACGATTGGCATGGCGACGGCTGTGCAGTCCGAGGCTATCGCGGTCTCCGGATCCACCACCGGGGAGTTCGTCGTGGACGTCAGGGCCAGACGCCTGGCTCGGATGACCACCGAAGTCAACGCGCAGGTCGAGTCGCCGGCCGGCGGCCAGATGCCCGTCCGCACGCGGATGATGATGACGCTGTTGCCGTAGGCTCCCAGGATACTCCCACGCCCCTGCGCGTGACTTGGCGCGCGTCAAGCCCCGCTGCGAGACTTCCCAACTCCTACTCCCACAGTCGCTTTTGACAGCTCCCGGAAAGAACCGTTAAGTTGTTGGCGTGAATCTTGCTTGGGGCCGCCGCTTCCGTGCCCGTCGATAGGGTGCTCGGGGTCATTCCCGCCCGGCTCGGCGCCGAACGGCTCCCTGGCAAGCCGCTGCGCCTCCTCGGCAACAGACCCCTCATCCAGCGTGTCGCCCTCAACGCCCGGGCCGCCGACGCGCTCGACGAGATCGTCGTCGCCAGCGACGCCGACGAGGTGCTCGAGGCCGCGACGGCGGCCGGCTTCCGCGGCGTGAAGACGCGCGGCGACCACGCGTCGGGCACGTCGCGCGTGGGCGAGGTGGCCGCGATGCCCGAGTTCCGGGAGTTCACTATCGTCGTGAACGTGCAGGGCGACGAGCCGTTCCTCCCGGCCGCGGCCGTTCGCGGCGCCGTGGGCGAAGTGGTGCGGGGCTGGGACGTCGGCACAGCCGCCGCCCCACTGGACCCGAAGCTCGCGCCGACACCGAACGTCGTGAAGGTCGTGCTCGACGAGATCGGCCGCGCCCTCTACTTCTCGCGCGCCCTCATCCCGCACGACCGTTCGGGCCAGGGCGGCGTGCAGTACTGGCAGCACCTCGGCGTCTACGCCTACCGGCCGGTGGCGCTGGCCCTCTGGCTGACGCTCCCGCCCACGGCGCCCGAAGACGCCGAGAAGCTCGAGCAGCTGCGGGCCCTGGGCCACGGGATGTCCATCGGCGTCGCCCGGGTGAACGCGCAGGCGTTGCCGGGTATAGATACGGAAGAGGACCTCAAGCGGGCGGAGGCCTTCCTGGCCGCGAACGGCGACCCCTGGACGGGATGAGCGAGAGCCGATGACGCAGCACTCGACCAAGTTCGTGTTCGTGACCGGCGGCGTCGTCTCTTCCCTCGGGAAGGGCATCGCCGCCGCGTCGCTTGGACGCCTCCTGGTGGAGCGCGGTCTCCGGGTCACCATCCAGAAGTTCGACCCGTACATCAACGTCGATCCGGGCACCATGTCGCCGTTCCAGCACGGCGAGGTGTACGTGACCGACGACGGCGCCGAGACCGACCTGGACCTCGGCCACTACGAGCGCTTCATCGACCGCTCGCTCAGCCAGGCCAACAACATCACCACCGGCCGCATCTACCAGTCCGTCATCACCAAGGAACGCCGCGGCGAGTACCTCGGCTCGACGGTGCAGGTCATCCCGCACATCACCGACGAGATAAAGGCCGCCATCCGCCGCCTCGCGCCCGACCACGACGTCGTCATCACCGAGATCGGCGGCACCGTTGGCGACATCGAGTCGCTGCCCTTCCTGGAAGCGATCCGCCAGTTCCGCCAGGAGCTCGGCCGCGACAACGTGCTCTTCATCCACCTCACGCTGGTGCCGTTCATCACCGCGGCCGGCGAGCTGAAGACCAAGCCCACGCAGCACTCCGTTCGGGAGCTGATGGAGATCGGGATCCAGCCCGACATCCTCATCGCGCGCAGCGAGCGCCCGCTCCCCGAGGAGCTGAAGCGGAAGATCTCCCTCTTCTGCAACGTGGACTTCGGCTGCGTCGTCGAGTCACCGGACGTCGAGACCATTTACGAGATCCCGCTCCGCCTCCACGAGCAGGGGCTCGACCGCGAGGTCTGCCAGCGGCTCAAGCTCGACACGCCGGAACCCGACCTGCGCAAGTGGAAGGAGCTGGTGGACCGCGTCATGCGCCCGTCCGACCGCGTGCTGATCGCGGTGGTGGGCAAGTACACGGAGTTGCACGACGCCTACAAGTCCATCTCCGAGGCGTTCATCCACGGCGGCATCGCCAACGACGTGGGCGTGGGCGTGGAGTGGGTCTCCAGCGACCGCTTCACCGACCCCGAGGCCTCTGCGGCGATCCTCGCACCGTACGACGGCCTGCTCGTGCCCGGGGGCTTCGGCATCCGCGGCATCGAGGGGATGGTCCAGGCCGTCAGCTCCGCCCGCACGAACAAGGTGCCGTTCTTCGGCATCTGCCTCGGGATGCAGGTGGCGATCATCGAGTTCGCCCGGAACGTGTGCGAGATCGACAACGCGAACTCCTCCGAGTTCGATGTCGAGTGCGGCCACACCGTCATCTCGCTCCTGCCCTCGCAGCGTGGCGTTACCGACCTGGGCGGGACGATGCGCCTCGGCGCGTACACTTGCCGCCTGCGCCCGGGCTCGCGCGTCGGGTCCATCTACGGCGCTGCGGAGGTCAGCGAGCGCCATCGGCACCGCTACGAGGTGGACAACGGCTACCGCGACATCCTCGCCGAGCACGGGATGCGGTGCACGGGGCTCTCGCCGGACGGGTCTCTGGTGGAGATGGTCGAGCTGCCGGATCACCCGTGGTACGTGGGCTGCCAGTTCCACCCGGAACTGAAGTCCCGCCCCACGCGCCCGCACCCGCTCTTCGCGTCGTTCGTCGCAGCCGCGCACGAGTACCGCCGCCGCCGGGAGTCCGGCGGCGCCCTCGCGACGCCCCATCTGGCAGCGGCGGCGCACTAGCCGTGGCGACGTGTCCCGTGCCACAAAGCTTCGCCCGGTGAGCCCGGCCGGCACGCCGCCCTTCGGGCCCGGTCCCTTCCTGCTCGCGGGACCGTGCGTGGTCGAGGACGACCGCCTCAACCTCATGGTCGCCGAGCGGCTGGCGGCTCTGGGCGCGAAGCTCAAGCTCACGGTCACCTACAAGGCCTCCTTCGACAAGGCCAACCGCTCCCGCCTCGGCGCGGCGCGCGGGCCCGGGGCGGACGAGGGGCTGGCGGCCCTGGCGCGGGTGAAGGCCGCGACGGGACTGCCCATTTTGACCGACGTGCACCAGACGTCACAGGTCGCTGCCGCCGCCGAGGTAGTGGACGTGCTCCAGGTGCCGGCGTTCCTGTGCCGGCAGACCGACCTCCTGCTCGCCGTGGGCGCTGCGGGACGCGCGGTGAACGTGAAGAAGGGGCAGTGGATGACCCCCGAGGGGATGGCCGGCGCGATCGAGAAGGTCCGCAGCGCCGGCGCGACGCGCATCGCCGTAACCGAACGGGGGACCTTCTTCGGCTACGGCGACCTTGTCGTGGATATGCGCAGCTTCGTCCGCCTCCGGGCCGCGTGCGGCGTACCGGTGGTCTACGACGCCACGCACAGCGTCCAGCAGCCCGGGAAGGGGAGGGACGGCGCCAGCGGAGGGCTACGGGAGTTCGTCCCGCCGCTCCTCTACGCCGCCGCAGCCGCCGGGGCGGACGGGTTCTTCATCGAGACGCACCCGGACCCCGACCACGCGCCGTCCGACGGCCCGAACATGCTGCGCCTCGACGAATTGGAGAGCGTGGTCGTGAGGGCGCTGGAGATCTGGCACAAGGTGAGGGAGGCCACGACGTGATCGAACCCACGGTCGCGCGGCGCATCCGCCTCGTCGGCCTCGACGTGGACGGCACGCTCACCGACGGAGGGCTCTACATCGGCCTCGCCGGCGGCCAGCCTGTGGAGCTCAAGCGCTACGACATCCAGGACGGCCTGGGCGTGCTGCTTCTGAAGTCCGCCGGTCTCCCGGTCGTGATCGTCACCGGCAGGGCCGGCGAGGTGGCGCAGCTCCGCGCCCAGGAACTGGGCGTGGACGAGTTCGTCGCCGACCCGAACGCACGGAAGCTCGAGGCGTTCGAGGCGCTGCTGAAGCGGCGCGGGATCCGCTGGGAGGAGGCCTGCTTCATCGGCGACGACCTGCCGGACCTCCCGCTCCTCCGCCGTGTCGGGTTGGCCATCGCGACCGGGAACGCCTGTCCCGAGGTGCGCCAGGCGGCGGTGCTGACCACCACGGCGGCGGGGGGCCACGGTGCCGTGCGGGAGTTCGCCGAGGCCTTCCTCAAGGCGCGCGGCGTCTGGGCCGACGTGATGCGCACCTACCTGCGTGAGCGGGGCGATGTCACGGCCCGCTGAGGACGGCGCGAAGGTGCTCGCGCGCGGCCGGGAGGTCCTCCAGCAGGAGGCCGCGGCGGTCGCGGCCGTCGCCGGGCGGCTCGACGAGCGGTTCGCTCGTGCGGTCCGACTGGTGGCTGGTTGCACCGGACGCATCATTGTCTCAGGGGTTGGCAAGTCGGGGCTCATCGCCCGCAAGATCGCCGCGATGATGACCTCGACGGGCACCGCGGCGAGCTTCGTCCACCCGGTGGATTCCCTCCACGGAGACCTGGGTACCGTCGGGCGGAACGACGTGGCCGTGGTGCTCTCCAAGAGCGGCGAGACGGAGGAGCTCTTCGGCCTCGTCGCCCAGCTCAAGCGGCTCGGCGTTCCCATCATCGCGATGGTCGGCGAGCCGTCAAGCACGCTGGCGCGCCACGCCGACGTGGTGCTCGATGCCGCGGTGGAGTCGGAGGCGTGCCCGTTCGACCTCGCGCCGACGACCTCCACGACGGTGGCACTCGCCCTCGGCGATGCCCTCGCCGTGACCGCCTACGAGGCGCGTGGCTTCAAGCCGGAGGACTTCGCGGCCCTCCATCCCGGCGGCGCGCTCGGACGGCGGTTGCTGCTCACCGTCGGGGACGTGATGGTGCGCGAGGACCTGCCCGTGCTCGGTCCCGACGCGTCGATGCGCCAGTGCGTCGTTCTCCTGGCCGGGCGGCGCGGGACGGTGGCGGTAGTGGACGGCGGGAACGTGGTGGTGGGCGTAGTCACCTCCGGCGACCTGACGCGGCTGATGGAGCGACGCGATGACTTCCTCGAGGTGCCGGTCGGCGAGGTGATGACCCGTACTCCGAAGCTGGCGCATCCGGACGAAGTCGCGGGTGCAGTGGTTCTGCGGATGGAGCAGAAGGGCATCATGGCGATGCCGGTGGTGGACGAAGCGGGGAAGCTGGCGGGCATCGTGCACCTGCACGACCTGCTGAGAGCGGGGGCGGCGTGACGACCGCTCCACGGTGGCTGGGGGCGCTGGCCTTGGCCGCGCTCGCCGCCGCAGCGTGCGGCGGGCCCAAGCAGGACGTTGTCGCGCAGGTGGAGGCCGCGGCCGACACCGCCGATCAGTTGATGATCGGCCTCACGCAGTACATCACGCAGGACGGCGTCCGAAAGGCCTATCTGGAGGCGGACTCGGCGTTCCTCTACGAGAACTCCGGCCGCGCTGACCTCAAGAAGGTGAAGGTCACCTTCTTCGGCCTCGACGGGGACACGTCCTCCGTCGTCACGGGGAAGTCCGGCTCCTACGACTGGCGCACGGGCCGGATGGAGACACGCGATAACGTGGTCGTGCTGCTCTCCAACGGCGGACGCCTCACGACCTCCGTGCTCCGCTACGACCAGACGAAGAACGAGGTCAGCACCGACCAGCACTATGTCTACGTCGCTCCCGACCGGAAGATGCAGGGGGACGGTTTCGTGACCGACCCGGCGCTCTCCGTCTTCCGTACCACGCGTCCGCGCGGCGCGGCGGGCAGCTTCACGTTGCCGGGACAGTGAGATGCGCGCCGTGGCGGTGCTCGGCGGTCTCGTGGCGCTGGGTGGCGCCGGCCTCGCCGCGCAGCAGCCGGCGCGCACGCCCGTCCAGGCGTCGAGGGCGTGCGTCGTGGTGATCGACTCGACCGGCGGAGAGGCCCTGTTCCCCAGGGTGGCCACGCCGTCGGGGCAGGACTACCAGGCCTTCGCCGGCGGCGGCGTGTACGGCCACTGCGCCAACGAGCCGACCACGACGATGCAGGCCGACTCCCTCGCCTGGTACCCCGAGCGCAATGAGGCTCACTTCCTGGGGAACGTGCACTTCCGCGACAGCACTGTCGCGCTCGAGGCCGACCGGCTGACCTACTTCGTGAGGCTGGAACGGGTCTTCGCGGAGGGGAACGTCCACACCAGGAACCTGCGCACACGTTCCGATCTCCGCGGACCCAACCTCGACTACCGCCGTTCACGACCGGGCGTCCGGGACACCGCCGAGATGTACGCCACGCGCCGGCCAACGATCCGCTTCTACTCCTCGCGGGACAGCGCCCGGGTGAGTGGCGCTCATCCCGACAGCGCGCAGGCGGACAGCGCCGAGCCGTTCGTCATCGTGGCCGATCGCGCGCGCATGCGAGGCAATGACCAGATGTGGGCCGGCGGGCGCGTCACGATTGATCGGTCCGACGTCGCCGCGCGCGGCGACTCGGCGGCGCTCGACCTCTCCGCCGATCGAGGGCTGCTCCTCGGGGGCCCGCCGACGGTGGACGGCAAGGGCACGGATCAGCACCGCCTCACTGGCGTCCGCATCGCGTTCGCGCTCGGCGAGGAGCACGACCTGCGCCGCGTGCTCGCCTCCGGCGAGGCGGACGCGACGGGGCCCGACTGGCACCTGCGCGCCGACACCCTCGACCTCGCGCTCGACAGCAGCAGGATCCAGCGCACCCAGGCATGGGGCCGCACGCGGCGGCCGGATGCCGTCTCCGGCGCGTACACCATCGTGGCCGACTCGCTGGACGTGCACATGCCGGGGCAGGTGATGCGCGAGGTCTGGGCCTTCGGGCGCGGCCGCGCCACGACGCGCCCCGACTCGACGGTGACCGAGGACGACTGGATGACGGGGGACACGCTCCACGCCGTCTTCACCGAGCGCGACTCGTCCGGGCAGGACTCCACGGGGCGGCGCCGGCAGGAACTGCGACGGCTGACCTCGTTCGGGTCCGCGCGCTCGCTCTACCACGTGGTGGACGAACAGCGCCGCGACGAGCGTCCGGGAATCAACTACTCGCGAGGCCAACGCATCGAGATCGCGATGCGCGCCGGCAAGGTCTCGACGGTGGACGTGGTGGGACACGTGGACGGGGTGTACCTCGAGCCCGTCACACGGCGGACGGCTGCGGATTCGGCGGCTGCCTCGCCCTCGGGTGCAGTGGACTCCGCACGCGTCGCGCCCTCGCCACGGGACACGACACTCACGCCGGCGCCCGTGCCCACCTCCCGCGACAGCGTCAGGGCGCCGCGGCGGCCCGCCCCGGACACGACCCGGCCGCGCCAGCGTCCCGTTCCACCGGTCCGGCGTCCATGACGATCCCTGACCTCGTCACCCACCTCAAGACGCGCGACCCGTCGCTCTGTCTCGCGGTCTCCGCACTCCTGCGGCTGGCCGACGATTCCGGCGCGGCGGCGTTCGGCGCGCTCTCTGTGGCGTACCGCGAGGACTACCTGGCCGCCCTGGGCCGCGTCGCCGGCGACGCGAGCCGTCCCGACCCAGGAACGCTCTCGGTGGACGATGTCCGCCGCCACCTCGCCGTGTCGGTGCTGCCGCGGCTCGCCCAGGAGGCGCTCATCCAGGCGCCGATTCGCGCGTGGACTGACGCCGAGTCCGTGCACTTCCGGGTGCAGGTGTGGGAGGCGCTCCGCCCCGACGCCGTGGCGAACCGGATCGCCCTGCTCGAATCGGCTTACGAGGCCATGCTCCTCCACACGACGGGCGAGCACCCCGTCGCCGCGCCCTTGCCGGCAGGGCAGGGCAGCGTCCTCGAGGGCATCGGCCTGAACAAGACGTACAACCGGCGCGCCGTGGTGCAGGACGTGAACGTCTCCCTCCGGCAGGGCGAGATAGTCGGCCTGCTCGGCCCGAACGGGGCCGGCAAGACCACCACCTTCTACATGATCGTGGGCCTCATCTCCCCCGATTCGGGGCGCATCCTCTTCGACGGCGAGGATATCAGCCGCCTGCCGATGTATCAGCGCGCGCGCCGCGGCATCGGGTACCTCGCGCAGGAGCCCTCGGTCTTCCGCAAGCTGACCGTCGAGGACAACCTGCTGGCGATCCTCGAGACGCTGCCGATCGGTCCGCAGGAACGGACGGAGCGGCTCGAAACGCTGCTCGACGATCTCTCGATCCGGCACGTCCGGCACAGCAAGGCGTACTCGCTCTCCGGCGGGGAGCGCCGGCGCCTCGAGATCACGCGGGCACTCGTCACCCATCCACGGTTCATGCTGCTCGACGAACCGTTCTCCGGGGTCGACCCGATCGCGGTGCACGACATCCAGACCATCGTGGCGGGCCTGAGGCACAAGGGCATCGGCGTCCTCATCACCGACCACAACGTGGAGCAGACGCTCGATATCGTGGATCGCGCCTACATCATGTTCGAGGGCAAGGTCCAGGTGGCCGGCACCGTCCGCGACCTGGTGTTCGACGACCGCGTGGCCGAGCTGTACCTCGGACCGACCCTCACCGCGCGTCTCCGGGCGCGGCTGGCGCCGGCGGCGTGAAGACCTCGCTCGGCCAGCACATGGTCCTGCGACAGGACCTGCGCATCAATCCGCGCCTCTATCAGGCGATGGATCTGCTGTACATGCCGCTGCTCGACCTCCAGCAGCATCTCAAGCAGGAGCTCCTCAACAACCCGTTCCTCGAACTGCTCGAGCCGGAAGAGGAGGAGGAGACCGCCCCCACCGCGGCCGAGAAGAAGGAGGCCTCCGAACCGGCGGGCACGCAGGCCACGGACTGGGAGGACATCCTCCTGTCCGGCTTCGACGAGGGCGGCTGGCGCGAGGAGAGCGAACAGCGCGAGTTCGTGGATCCGGTCCGCGTGCAGGGGACCAACCTGGCCGCGCACCTCCGCGACCAGCTGCAGCTCCTCGACCTCACTCCCCGTCAGCTGCTGCTGGCCGAGGAGTTCATCGGCAACATCGGTGACGATGGCTATCTCCAGGCGTCGCTCGACGAGGTGGTGAAGGGCCTGACCGATCTCCAGGAGGAGTACGCCGCGGGCCGGCAGGCCCCGGCGCCGTACACCGTCCCCGAGGCCGAGGCGATGCTCAAGGTGATGCAGGCGCTCGACCCGCCGGGCGTCTCCGCGCGCGACCTCCGCGAGTGTCTCATGCTGCAGCTCCGGGAGCGCAGGCAGACCGACACGCTCGCGTACCGATTGCTCAGCGAGGCCTACGACGATCTCATCGCCCACCGGTGGAGCGACCTCGCCAAGCGTCTCGGCCTCGACGCCGCCGCCGTGCAGGCGGCCGCCGACGAGATCGCCAAGCTCGACCCCAAACCGGGCCTCCGGCACAGCACCACCGAGGGAGACTACATCATCCCGGACCTGGTCGTCCAGAAGGTCGACGGGCGCTACGTGGTCTTCCTGAACGACACGAACCTGCCGCGCCTGCGCCTCTCTAGGTCGTACCAGGAGGTCGCGCGCGACAAGAAGAAGTTCGTCGGGGAGAACCGGGAGTTCATCACCCAGCGCCTCAACAGCGCGCAGTGGATGATCCAGGCCATCGAGCAGCGCCGGCAGACGATGCTCAAGGTGATGCATTTCATCGTGGACCGGCAGCACGAGTTCTTCGAGAAGGGCATCGAGCACCTCCGGCCGCTGACCCTTCGGGAGGTGGCCGAGGTCATCAACATGCACGAGAGCACCGTGAGCCGGGTGACGAACGAGAAGTACGTGCAGACCCCGCGCGGCGTGCTGCCGCTCAAGTTCTTCTTCTCGAGCGCGCTCTCGACGACGAGCGGCGAGGACGCCAGCGCCCGCGCCATCAAGGCCCAGATCCAGAAGCTGGTGGGCGACGAGGGCTCGACGGAGCCCCTCACCGACCAGCAGATCGTGCAGAAGCTGCGGGCCAAGGGCGTGCGCATCGCCCGGCGCACCGTGGCCAAGTACCGCGACCAACTCGGCATCCTCTCCGCCCGCATGCGGAAGCGCGTATGAGCCTCGCTGCTCTCACCGGTCCCGTTGACGTCAGTGTCCTCGTCCCCGCGAAGGACGAGGCCGAGAATCTCCCCGAGTTCCTCGCTCAGTGCGAGGCGGCTTTCCGGGACGCACCGTTCTCCGCCGAGGTCGTCGTGGTGGACGACGGCTCGACTGACGAGACGCCCCAGGTCCTCGCGTCTCTGGCCGCGCGTTACCCGTTCCTGCATCCGCTCCGGCACCGGAGCCAGCAGGGCATCGCCGAGGCGCTGCGTACGGCGGGGCTGGCGGCGCGGGGCGCGGTGCTCGTGTTCTACCCGGCTGATCTCCAGTTCCTGCCCGGCGAGATCCCTGCGTTGGTCGGACCGATCCTCGCCGGGGAGGCCGATCTCGTAACCGGCGCGAAACAGGGGCAGTACGACAAGGCGTTCGTCTCCGGGATCTACAACCGCCTGTGCCGGCTGCTCTTCGGCCTCAACGTCACCGACCTCAACTCGGTGAAAGCGTACCGGCGCGAGATCATGGCCGCAGTGCCGCTGCGGCCCGACTGGCACCGGTTCTTCGCCGTCGTGGCGAGCGCGCAGGGCTTCACTCTCGCCGAGCGGCCGGTCACGCTGCACCAACGGCGCGCCGGCCGCAGCAAGTTCGGCCTCGGCCGCATTCCGGTCGGCGTTATGGACCTTCTCGCGGTCTGGTTCCTGCTCCGGTTCGGCCGCAAGCCGATGCTCTTCTTCGGCGTGTCCGGCGCCGTCCTCTTCCTCCTCGGGTTCCTCGCCGGCGTCGCCGCGCTCATCGTGCGCTTCGGCTACGGCGTGGGCTTCCGGCCGTTCCTGAACCTCATCGAGACCCTCGTCATCTCCGGCATCGCGCTCTTCGGCTTCGGCTTCATCGGGGAGCTGCTCGCCAGCCACAGGGAGGAGATGCGCGAACTGCACCGCACGGTGACCGATCTGTCGTCCGAGATGGCGCGCAACCGCGACGCACGCTAGCCCGCCGATGAGAGTGCTGATGGTGGCACACGCCTTTCCCCGGTGGGAGGGCGATTTCGCCGGCGCGTTCGTCTGGCGGCTCGCGCAGGCGCTGGCGGAGCGCGGCCACCAGGTGACTGCCGTCGCGCCCGCGGACCGGGGCGAGACAGGCGCGCCGACCCTTGGTGACGTGCGCGTGCGCCGGGTGCGCTACGCGGATCCCGAGCGTGAGACGCTGGCGTACCACGGCGCGATGCACCAGGCGACGGGGCGCTCCCTGGGCGCCGCGCTTGCCTTCGGCGGCCTCCTGCGCGCGTTTCTCGCGGGGGTGGAAGAGGAGTGCGTGCGGGGCGCCGCCGACGTCGTCCACGCGCACTGGTGGGTGCCCGGCGGGGTGGCCGCGGCGCTCGCGCGTCGGGGCGCGTGCCCGCTCGTGGTGACCCTCCACGGCACCGACGTGGCGATCGTTCGGAAGGTGCCGGGAGCCCGCGTCGCCTTCGGCGCGGTGGTACGCTACGCCGCCGCGACCACGGCCGTCTCGCGGACCCTCGCCGAGGCCGCGGCGTCTGCGGCGGGTCGCCCTCTCCAGAGCATCCCCGTCACTCCGATGCCGCTCGTGCTCCAACCGGCCCCGAGCCGCGCGGCGGACCGCCGCCACGGAGTCGTGTTCGTCGGCCGCCTCACCACCCAGAAGCGCGTCGGAGTCCTGCTCGACGCCCTCGCTATCCTCGCCGGGCGCGGCCAGCGGCTCGACCTGACCGTCGTCGGCGACGGGCCCGAGCGCTGGGTCCTGGAAACGCGGGCGATGCGGCCGGACCTCCACGGCCTGGTGCGCTTCGCAGGGCAAGTGCCCCCCGGGCGCGTGCCCGACTTCCTGACGACGGCTCGTCTCCTCGTCCTGCCGTCCGTGGACGAAGGCCTCGGCCTCGTGGTCGCGGAGGCACTCGTCGCCGGCGTGCCGGTCGTGGGAGCGCGGTCGGGAGGGATCCCCGACCTCCTGAGCGATCCGGAAGCCGGCGCGCTCGTCCCGCCCGACGATCCCGTGTCCCTCGCGGATGCGATGGCGAAGGTGGCAGGCGACCCGCGCTACCTCGCCGGCGCTCGGCGCGCAGGCCACGTGCTGGCAGAGTGGCTCTCGCCCGCGGCTGTCGCGGCACGATTCGAGGACATCTACGGCGGAGTTCTGGCTGGAGCCGGCCGGTGAGACGACGCCTCTGGCTCGCGGCGCAAGTCATCATCGGCGCACTGATCGTGCTGTTCCTGTATCGCTACCTCGCACGGAATTGGGCGGAGATCCGCCACGCGGGCGCCACCCTCGAGATCCATCCCGCTCCCCTGGCCGCCGCGGGTGCCATCGTCCTCCTCACCTACGCGATGCTCATCGGCGCGTGGGACGCCGTCCTCCGCGGCTGGGGCGAGCGTCTCCCGTACCGCGAGGCCGCGCGTATCTGGTGCCTCTCGAACCTCGCGCGCTACATCCCCGGTCGCGTGTGGCAGATCGCCGGGATGGCCGCGCTCGCCCAGCGGGCCGGCGTCAGCCCGTGGGCGGCCGCCGGCTCGGCCATCGTCGTGCAGTTCCTCGCCATCGCCACGGGGATGCTGGTGACGGCGGTCTTCGCGCCCGACTTCGGGAATCCGCTGCTGATCGCATTCACCGGGCTCGTGACCGCCGCGGCGGCCGCCGCCCTCGCGTGGCCGGCTGGGGCGGCCTGGCTCTCGCGCACGATCACCCGGCTCACCGGTCGGCCCGTTGAGCTCAGGGCGGTGCGCGCCGGACCTCTGCTGCTGTCGGCGGCGATCACCGCCGCCGCGTGGATCCTCTACGGGTTCGCGCTGTATCTCAGCGTGCGCGGCCTGACGGGCAGGGACCTCAGCGTTCGCGCCTCGATCGGCGTATTCACGGGCAGCTACGTGGCGGGGCTGGTCAACGTCTTCACATCGGCAGGCCTCGGCACGCGCGAAGTCATCCTGGTAAATTGGCTCAGAGGGCCGCTCGACCCCGCCGCGGCGCTGATAGTCACCGCCGGCTCGCGCATCCTGATGACCGCAACTGAGCTCGTGGCGGCGGCCCTCACACTCCCCCTCGGCACCCGGAAGATCGATGGCCGCTAAGGACACCCCGGAGCTGGAGATCCCATTCACACCGCGCTTCCCGACGCTGCTCGCGTTCGGGCTTCTGTGCGTGTGGGTGCTGCTGCTCAGCCTCCCGATGTTCACCGGCCACCTCCTGGTCAATCCGATGAGCGACCAGATGTGGACCGGCGTGCCGTTCCGCTGGTTCGGGGCTGAGGAGTGGCGCCGCACGGGCGACATCCCGCTCTGGAACCCCTACATGTTCGGCGGGCTGCCGTTCGTCGGCGCGATGCACGGCGACATCTTCTACCCGACGGCCTGGCTCCGCCTCGTCCTGCCGATCGACGTCGCGATGAATCTTGGTTTCGCGGTGCACTACGTGCTCGCCGGGCTCTTCGCCTTCCTGTTCCTGCGGTCGCTGAAGGTCAGCTGGACCGGCGCGCTGACCGGCGGACTGGCCTACCAGCTCTGCGGCGTGGTCGCCTCGCTGGTGCGGCCGGGCCACGACGGCAAGCTCTTCGTCTCCGCGCTGATGCCGCTGGTGCTCCTCGGAGTCGTGATGGCGATCCGCCAGCGCAAGATCGAGGGCTATGCCGTCCTCGCCCTTGCCGTCGGGCTGGGACTCATCAGCCCGCACATCCAGCTCATGCAGTACACGCTGATCTTCGCCGGGCTCTTCACCATCTACCTGGCGTTCTTCGACGAGGAGCGACCCGAGATACCTCGGCTCCGCTGGCGCGCCCTGGCCCTCGCCTTCGCCGCGGTCGCGCTCGGCTTCGGCGTCGGGATGATCCAGCTCTGGCCGTTCATCACCTATCTGCCGTACGCGGCCCGCTACGCCGGCGCGCAGGGCTGGGAGTATGCCACCGCGTATGCCATGCCGTGGCCGCACCTGGTGGACTGGATCGTCCCCGACTTCACGGGCAGCGGCGCGGCCTACTGGGGTGAGAACCCGCTCAAACTCCACACCGAGTACCTGGGTGCGGGTACCCTCGTACTCGCCGCCGTCGGCATCGGGAACCTGAAGCGCCGGCGCTTGCTGTGGTTCCTCGGTGGCATCTGGCTGCTCTTCGTCCTCGTCGCACTCGGTGCGCACACACCATTCTACCGGTTGTGGTACGCGCTCGTCCCCGGAGTGAAGTCCACCCGCGCGCCGGGGATGGCCTTCTTCATCCCCAGCTTCGTCACCGCCGTCGTCGCAGCGTTCGGCGTTGAGCGCTTGGAGAAGGGAGAAGGGAAGCGCACTCTGACCGGCTCGTTCGTCGCCGCCGGTGTCGTGCTGCTGCTGGCCGCTTCCGGTGCGCTGGCCTCCTTGGCAGTGTCCTGGGCGGGGGAGCGCGGCGAGATCGCTCGCCGGGGCGCCAGCTTCATCGGCCTCTCCGGCTTCAAGTCGGCCGTCGTCGCCGCCGCCGTCGCCGGACTCGCCTGGGCTGCGATCGCGGGTCGCATCCGGAAGCTCGGCCTTGCGCTCGGGCTCGTTGCCATCGTCGGCGCCGACCTGTACGCGACGGCGCGCCAGTTCTGGGAATACTCGCCGCGCGCTGCCGAGCTGTACGCCGACGACGCCGTCACCGCGCACCTCGCACGGACGCCGTACCCGTACCGCGCACTGGATGTCAGTGTCTACCCGACGGCGTTCCTGATGGGGAAACGCGTCCCGACCGTGCTTGGACACCACGGCAACGAACTGCATGCCTACGATGAGTTGCTGGGCGGGAAGAACGTCTGGCAGAACCTCGGGCGCTCACTGGCCCTCTGGGATCTGCTGGCGGTCCGGTACGTTATCCTGCCTCAGGCAAGCCCGCTCCCGGGGTTCCACATCGTGGTGGGGTCCGCGACCACCCCCCAGGGACAGCCGGCCGTGCTGCTGGAGCGGGACACCGTGCCGCCGTATGCCCGCGTAGTCCCCGCCGCAGCGAAGATCCCTGCGGACCGCATCGTGCCCACGCTCCTCGACCCGCGCCTGGACGCGTACCGCGTCGTGCTCCTGGCAGAGGACGCGCTCATCGACCTGCCTCGTCTCGACTCCCTGCCCGCGCCGAGCGTGAGCCGCGCCTCCGTCACGGCTTGGGAACCTGGGGCGATGACGGTGCGTATGGACCCTGTGCCCGAGACCGACAGCTACCTTCTGGTGAGCGAGAACTGGTATCCGGACTGGCAGGCGACCGTTGACGGCCGGGCGGTGGTGCCGCTGAAGGGCGACTTCACGTTCCTGGCCGTGCCCGTCCCGCGTGGCTCGCGTGAGGTGAAGCTCGCCTTCCGGAGCACGGCATACCGGCGCGGCGCGGCCGTGTCCCTGGCCTCGCTGGGCGTGATCCTGGCTTGGCTTCTCCTGCCGGCGCTGTTGCGGAGGCGTCGTGGCTGAACGCGCGCTCGTCATCGTCCCCACGTACAACGAGCGGGAGAACATCCCGATCATCGTGCCGCTCGTACTCGAGCAGGATCCGCGGCTCGAGGTGCTGGTCATCGACGACGGCTCGCCCGACGGCACCGGCGAACTCGCCGAGGCGCTCGCCGAGGCGGACAAGCGCGTCCACGTTCTCCACCGGGCCGGCAAGCAGGGGCTCGGCACCGCCTACCGGATGGGCTTCGCGTGGGCGATCCAGCACGGCTACGACTACGTCTTCGAGATGGACGCCGACGGCTCTCACGACCCGAAGCACCTGCCGGTGTTCCTCAAGGAGATCCGCGACGCCGACCTGGTGCTCGGGTGCCGGTACTTCGCCCACCGTGTGACGGTGGTCAACTGGCCGATGACGCGGCTCCTCCTGTCGTACTTCGCCAACATCTATGCCCGGTGGGTCACCGGCTTGCCGCTTTGGGACTCCACGGGCGGCTACAAGTGCTACCGCCGCGCGGTCCTCGAAGCTGTCCCGCTCGACCGCGTTTCCTCGAACGGGTACTCGTTCCAAATCGAGATGTCCTTCCGTGCCTGGAAGAAAGGGTTTCGCCTGAAGGAGATACCAATCACCTTCACCGACCGGAACCTCGGCCAGAGCAAGATGAGCCGCGCCATCGTCTACGAAGCCGTCTGGATGGTCTGGCGGCTGCGTTGGTGGTCGATCTGGGGACGCCTCGGGTGAAGCCCGGTACCGTCTTCTACAAGCTGACGGGCTCCGGCAACGACTTCATCGCCCTCGACGGCCGGTACGTCGCGGTCGAGCAGGTGAGCCCTACACTCGTCGCCGCCATCTGCGACCGCCGCCACGGGGCAGGGGCGGACGGCGTGATTCTCCTCGACTCCCGAACCGGGCCCGACGTCCACTTCTCCTTCCACTTCTGGAACAGCGATGGCTCTGAGGGCCCGATGTGCGGCAACGGGGCTCTGTGCGCCACGCGCCTCGCCACCGTCCTCGGGTTCGCGCCGCCAGACGGGGAGGTCCGGTTCTCCACCCAGGCTGGCATCCACCGCGGTTGGGTTATGGAAGAGAATCGGTCGGAAATAGCGCTTCCCGACTGCGCGTTGCCGACAGCCCTGCCGGCCGTGGCCATTCAGCTCGGCGAGCGCACGCCGATGGTAGCCACGCCCTCAGCACCTCACGTTGTACTTGAAGTCGACGATCTGGACGCCGTGGACCTGCCGTCCAGGGGTCCGCGCCTCCGGCACGACCCGGCGCTGGGGCCCGGCGGAGCCAACGTCGACTGGGTGGCCGCCGCGGGCGACGCCACCTGGCGGATGAGAACCTACGAGCGAGGGGTCGAAGCTGAGACCTTGGCCTGCGGCACCGGAGCCGTGGCCTGCGCCTTGAGCCTCGGAGTCCTGGGGAGGGCGAGCTCGCCGGTGCGCATCTGGACCCGTAGCGGTCTTCCGCTCGACGTATCCTGGACCGCCCGGGGGAACCGCGCAGCGTCGATAAGGCTGAGGGGCGAGGGGCGTGTGGTCTTCCGCGGGATTCTCGGTAGTCTTCCAACTCCAAGGTAGAACGATGGTTACGGAGAGAGTCCACAGTTTCCACACCCGGACAGGTCAGAGCTTAACATAACATATCTTATACGACATTCTAGTTACCCAAGAAACAGGGGCGCCCGGCCGCCCCGAGCGCCCCTACTCCGATCGCTGACGCCGTGCTAGCCCGCCCTCGGGCCCCCCTCGGCTCGGGCCGGTTCCGGGGCTGCGGGAACCTCGCCGCCCACCTCGGACATGCGCACGCGGGCTTCAGCAGCCTGGGCCAGGCTGCCGTACTTCGTGAGGATCTCCCCAAACGAGGACCGGGCGTTCGCCGTATCCCCGGCGAGGGCGTATGCCCTGCCCGCCTCCAGGAGGTACTGCGCCTTCAGGAACGCCAGCTCGGCCTCGTCCACGGCGCGCCGATAGGCGACTGCTGCCTCCCGGTACTTCCCTTGGTTCTCGAGGCCTGCTCCCAGGAGAGACCAAGCGGAGGCGTCGAAGTAGCCGGCGCGGCTCTTCTTCACGTAGTCCTGAAGGGCGCGGACGGCGGCGTCGGTGTCCCCATTGAGGAGGCGGATCTCGTTGAGAAGGATCGCCGCCTCATCCGCGGAGCGCGTACCCGAGAACCGTTCGACCAGCCGCGTCAGGTCGTTCGCCGCGAGAGGCATGTTGCCGGCTTCCACGGTCGCCCACGCCTGAGCGAGCGCCTGCGCCGCGAACGCCTCTTTGCGACGTTCCGAGGCCAAGTACGCGAGGACGACCCCCGCCACGATGACCGCCGCGCCGACACCGAGGCCGACCCTGCGGACATTCGTCCTCACCCAATCCTGCCAGTCGCGACTCGCGAGCGGAGGCGTGGGGGTTCCGCCAGTTGTTGGCGCAGTCATTGGGTTATCGGCCCTCGTCAGACGGTTCGGGGATGCCCGGTCACGACGCCCCTGGCGTGACTCGAACACGCGACCAACGGTTTAGGAAACCGCTGCTCTATCCATGCTGAGCTACAGGGGCAGCACAACCTAGAAACGTCGCCAACCCGCGGTCCTTTCTCAAGGCCACGGACAACTCCGCCGCGCGGCCTGTGTCGCGAGGGCGGCGTGGATCGCACAGAAGCCTAGCGTAGACGCGGATACGTGAGGACCGCGTGCAGGCGTCGGTGCGCACCAATCCGCTTCCTCCCGCCGAGGTCGGCAAGTTCGATGAGGAAGCCGAGCCCCACAATCGTGGAGCCTGCCCTCTCCACCAAGTCCGCCGTCGCGGCGGCGGTGCCGCCCGTCGCCAGCACGTCGTCCACGACGAGTGCGCGGTCCGTCGGACCGAGGGCGTCGGTGTGCACCTCGAGGGCATCGGTGCCGTACTCGAGTTCGTACTCCACCCGGCTGGTCGCCGACGGCAACTTGCCCGGTTTCCGAACCAGCACGAGACCGGCCTGCAACGCGAGGGCCGCCGGTGCGCCCAGCACGAAGCCGCGGGATTCCACCGCCACTACCTTGGTCACTCCGGCGTTTCGGTACGGGGCGATGATCCGCTCGACCGCCTCGCCGAGAGCCCCAGGGTCGAGGAGGAGCGGCGTGATGTCACGGAAGAGGATGCCAGGCTTCGGGAAGTCCGGGACATCGCGCACGAGGCCGTACAGGGTTTCCAACACTGGAGTCTCGACCGGCTGTGAAGGAAGTCGCCTTAGTGTTTGACAATGAAAGACTTAGACTCCACAGTATTATGTGGAACGTTCTCGGTCGTGATTCGCATCACTCGGGAAGCCGGTGGCCCCTTCGCAAGCATCGCTTCGAATCGGTCGAGCGTTTCGGGCGTCGCGAGGCCCACGACCTCCACCGCCCCGTCCACCGTGTTCGCCACCCACCCCCGGATTCCCATCGCCTGGGCCTGGTTGAGAGCGAACCACCGGAACCCGACGCCCTGGACCCGGCCGGTGAGCGCCCACCGGCGGCACTGCAGCGCGATCTCAGGCTCAGCCATTCCTCCTCCCGGACCGCCGATGCCACCAGATGTACCCGCCGACCAGCGCGATCGTGACCGGGACCATCGCGATGACAGCGTGCCGAGTATAGGCCTCGACCTGGTCACGGGCCAGGGTGCCGCCCGCCTTGCCGACGAGCCAGCCGATGGCGAGGAGGACAGCGCACCAGATGGCCGCGCCCACGCCGGTGTAGAGGAAGAACCGGTCGAGACGCATCCGGGCGATGCCGGCCGGGATGGAGATGAGGTGCCGGATGACCGGGAAGAGCCGCCCGATGAACGTGGCGATTTCCCCGTGGTTGGAGAAGAAGCGCTCGGTGCGCTCCAGCGACCGCTCGCTCAGCAGCACCCACTTCCCGTAGCGTACGAAGACCCACCGCCCGAGCCGGCTCGCGACCACGTAGTTGGCGTACGCACCGATCAGACTGCCGACGGTGCCGCACACCAGGGCGACGAAGAGGTTCATCTCCCCCTTGGCCGCGAGGAACCCGGCTGGTGGCATCACCAGCTCGGAGGGCACGGGGAAGACCGACGATTCGAGGGCCATCAACAGGACTATGCCCGGGTAGCCGAGGGTGCCGATGCCCTCCACCAGCCAGAGGCCGAAGCGCTCAAGCATGGAAGCCGTGTCTTCCGAGGAGCGGGACGAACCGGGCGTCGGCGAGCGGCGTCAGCACCGGGCCAGCCTCGCCGTGCGTCACGAGCGTAAGGGCTTGGGCATCGCGCGGTCCCAAGGGGATGAGAAGACGGCCGCCCGGCACAAGCTGCTCGAGGAGCGGCTGCGGTACCTCGGGCGATGCCGCCGCCACGACCATCGCGTCGTAAGGTGCATAGGCCCGCCACCCCAGGGTGCCGTCGCCGACCAGGATGGACGCGTTCCGGATGCCTGCCCCAGCGAGCGCCTCTCGGGCCGCCTCCGCCAGCGCCTGGATCCGCTCGACCGCGAAGACCTGCCCTGCCAGCTGGCAGAGGAGCGCCGTCTGGTAGCCGGAGCCGAGACCGATCTCGAGCACCTTCTCGCGCCCGGTGAGGCGGAGCGCTTCGAGCGAGCGCGCCTGGGTCGAGGGCTGGCTGATCGTCTGGCCGTTCCCGATGGGCAGCGACGTGTCCTCGTACGCCTTCGTGCGGAGGGACTCAGGCACGAAGAGATGGCGCGGCACTTCGGCGACCGCTTTCAACACGGCCAAGTCACGGATGCCCTTCTCACGGAGCGTCTCGACGAGGCGCGTCCGGTAGCCGCCGTAGCTGTCGCCAGGAGACCCGCTCACACGCTGAGCCGCCACGCGCGGACCGTCTCCAGCAACGGGTAGTTCGTGATATCCAGGTGGAGCGGCGTGACCGAGATGAAGCCGTCCTGGATGGCCTGGAAGTCGGAATCCTCGCGCCCCGACCACGAGATCTGCCCGCCGCCGATCCAGTAGATCTCGCGGCCCCACGGGTCCTGCATCCGCGTGAGGGCCTCCGAGTACACGCGCTTGCCCAGCGTCGTGACGCGGACGCCCCTGACGTCGGTGGCCGGGATGGGCGGCAGGTTCACGTTGAGCAGGGTGTCTTCCGGGAAGCGCTCGACGTCGAGCAGTTGGCGGAGCAGTCGCTCGAGCACGTCGCGGTACGTCTTGATGAGGCTGATGTCGCGGGTCGCGAGCGATACGGCGACGCCCGGGATACCGAACGCCAGGCCCTCCATCGCGGCGGCGACGGTGCCCGAGTAGAGCACGTCCTCGCCCATATTCGGGCCGTGGTTGATGCCGGAGACCACGAAGTCGGGCCGCTCGCTGACGAGCGCGCCGAGTCCGAGCATCACCGAGTCGGTCGGCGTGCCGTCCACTTCGAAGCTGTTCGGTCCGCGCCGAAGCGGCCGCAGCGGCCGGGCCAGCGTGAGCGAGTGGCTGGTCGCGCTCTGCTCGCGGTCCGGCGCCACGCACGTGACCTCGCCGATGCGAGAGCAGACGTCCACCAGGTGTGCGAGCCCCTCGGCGGCGATGCCGTCGTCGTTGGTGCAGAGGATTCTCATGTGGTCACGCGCCCGAAGAGGATGCGCCGCCAGTGGCGGAGGAAGACGCCCGAGAGCCGCAGGGTGTCGCCACCATAGCGGAAGTGGCTCGGAGCGCCGGCATAGATCGTGGGCACGAACACGGCCGCGATGCGAAAACCGGCGTCGCCGGCGAGGAGGAGGAACTCGGTCTCGTACTCGTACCGCGCGTCCGCCGGCCGCACCGCTGCGCCGACGCGCCGGCTGAAAGCACGGAAGCCGGACTGCGAATCGGGCACGTGCACGCCGAGGGCGCGGGAGACGAGCGTGCTCGAGAGCCAGTTGGTGCACTGGCGTGGAAAGGGCATGGTGCCGGCGCCGCGCCGGCGGGCGCCGACGACGAGGTCGGCCCTCCCCTGCCGGAGCGGCTCGAGGAGCGCCGGTGTGTACTCCGGCGGGTGCTGCCCGTCCGCGTCCATCGTGACGATGCACTCCGCGTTGCGGCGCACCGCCTCGGCCACACCGTCGGCGAGCGCGCGCCCCTTGCCCAGGTTGGTGTGGTGGCGGAGCACGCCCGCGCCGTGGGCTGCGGCGACCTCGCCCGTGCCGTCCGTCGAGCCGTCGTCCACCACGATGGGTTGCGCGCCGGGCACGGCGGCGCGCAGACGGCTCAGCACCTCGGGTAGGGTTCCTGCGGCCTGGAAGGCGGGGATCACCACGGCCGGGCCGGAGACGCCCGCCGAGCCCGGCTCAGCCACCGGGTTCCGGTGGCGGGGAGTGGCCGCCGTCGAGCGCCCGGAGCACCAGCTCGAGGCCCGCCTGGAGGTCGTGCAGCGTCTCCACGCCGAGGGCCTGATGCGCCGCCTCCTTGAGCTTGCCGGTGCGGCGGTACAGCTCGATGGACTGCCGGGCGCCCTCGATGGTGTACTTGTCCGTGTAGAGCAAGTGCTTGACGAGCATGATAAGCTCGATCTCGCGGCGCTGGTACACGCGGTTCCCGGACCGGTTCTTCGCCGGGTTCAGGAACCGGAACTGGCTTTCCCAGTAGCGGAGGACGTGCGGCTTGAGGTCCGTGAGGCTGCAGACCTCGCCGATCGAGAAGAACTCCTGGAGCGGCTCGGTCACCGCACGCTCCACGCTTCGCTCTTGAGTGACCGCTCCATCAGGTCCCCAATCGCCTGGCGCGGTGCCTTGTCCTCGAAGAGCACGCGGGCCACCTCCCTCCCGATCGGCAGTTCGACGCCGACGCACTCTGCGAGTGCCACCGCCGCTCGCGCCGTGCGCACTCCCTCCGCGACCGAGAGACGCCGCGCCATGATGTCGGCCAGCTTCTGACCCTGGCCCAGCGCCATGCCGAGGCTGCGGTTGCGGGAGAGATGCCCGGTGGCCGTGAGGACAAGGTCGCCCATCCCGGCGAGTCCCGCAAACGTCAGTGGCTGTGCGCCGAGAGCCACGCCCAGGCGTGTGATCTCGAAGAGGCCGCGGGTGATGAGCGCCGCCCGGGCGTTGTGTCCGATGCCCAGCCCATCGAGGATGCCCGCCGCGATCGCAATGACGTTCTTGAGCGCGCCCCCCAGCTCGACGCCGACGACGTCCTCGTTGGTGTAGATCCGGAAGTGCGGCGCGCTCAGGACGAGTTGCGCCTGGCGCGCGACCTCCGCGCTGGTGCTGGCGACCGCGGCCGCCGTGGGTTGGCACTCGTAGACTTCGCGGGCGAAGGTCGGGCCGGAGAGCGCCGCCACGCCGATGCCCGGGGGCAACACCTCGGCGAGCACCTCCGTCATCCGCTTGAAGTCGCTGGCTTCGAGGCCCTTGGAGGCCGAGACCACGATGGCCCCGTCCCGCATGGCACTGGCGGCCTCCCCCATCACCGTGCGCACCACATGCGACGGCGCAGCCGACACGATCAGCTCGGCATCCCGCACGGCCGCCCGCACGTCCGTCGTCGCCGTCAGGGACGCGTGCAGCGGAGCTTCAGGGAGGAAGAGATCGTTTCGGTGACGGCGGTTGACCTCGTCCGCCACCTCGGGCTCGAACGCCCAGATCACCACCTCGTGTCCCCTGGTCGCAAGGAGGTCCGCGAGGGTCGTCCCCCAGCTTCCGGCGCCGACGACCGCGACGCGGCTCACCCGCCCCCTGCCGCTTTCCGCGCGCCGAAGCGCGACTCGGTGCCGGCCAGGAGCCGCCGGATGTTGCTCCGGTGAGTGAAGACGATGAACGCGCAGACGATGCACGCCGCCCACGTGAGCACCTGGTGACCCGGGTAGAGCAGCGGCGTGGCGGCCGCGAACGCCACGGCTCCCGTCATCGATGCCACGGACATGTACCCGGTGAGCCACAGGAGCCCGACCCACACGACGGCCGCGGCACCGGTCGAAGCCGGAGCGAGCGCGAGGAAGACCCCGGCGGCGGTCGCGACGCCCTTGCCGCCCTTGAAGCCGACGAAGGGCGAGTAGACGTGCCCCACGACCGCCGCGACTCCGACCACGAGCGGCCACCACGAGGGACCGGCCCCGAGGCGCACCGCGAGCAGTGCCGGGACCGCCCCCTTCGCGAGGTCGAACGCCCCCGCGGGAATGGCCGCCTTCCACCCGAGGAGGCGGTAGAGGTTGGTCGCGCCGAGGTTCTTGCTGCCGTGCTGCCGCAGGTCCACTCCCGCCATCCAGCGCGCGAGCAGGTATGAACTCGGCACGGCGCCGAGCAGGTATGCGGCCGGCAGCCAGGCGAGGGACGCGAGGGTGATCACTCGCTCCCCCGCCGCCGGCGCCTCGTGAACCGGACGCGGATCGGGGAGCCGTGGAACCCGAAGCGGTCCCGCAGGCCGTTCATGAGGTAGCGGCGGTAACTCTCGGCGATCGTGTCGGGCCGCGAGCTGACGATGGCGAAGGTGGGCGGCTCGACGGCCACCTGCGCGCCGTAGAAGAGCTTCACTTCGGCACCGCCTTCCTGCGGTGGCTGGCGGATCGCCACGAGCTCGCGGAGCGCCTCGTTCACCTCGGCGGTCTTCACGCGCTGCCGGCGCGCGTCGGCCACCGCGAGCACCGCATCGAGGACCTTGCCCACGCGTTGGCCCGTAAGCGCCGAGACGTAGATGAACGGCACGGCATCGAGGAACGGCGCCCGCTCGACGGCGGCTTTCCGTCCCTCCTCCGCGGTCTGCGTCTCCTTTACGGCGAGGAGATCCCACTTGTTCACGGCGACCACGAGGCCCGTGCCCTGCTCCCAGGCGCGCGCCGCGACCTTGAAATCCTGGGTGTGGAGGCCGCCGGCCGCGTCGAGCACCAGGATGCATACGTCCGCCCGTTCGATGGCGCGCTCCGTTCGGAGCGAGGCGTAGAACTCGACCGCCTCGTCGATCTTGCCGCGCCGGCGCAGGCCGGCGGTATCCACGAAGACGATGGTGTTGCCGTGGTAACGGAGCGGCGTGTCGATGGCGTCGCGGGTGGTTCCAGGGGTCGCGGCGACGACGAGGCGGTCCTCCCCGACGAGGCGGTTCACCAGGCTGGACTTGCCCACGTTAGGGCGGCCGACCACGGCGACGGCGATCTCGGTCTCCTCGGCGGGCGGCGGGGCCGGCGGCAGCGCCGCAACCATGAGGTCGAGCAGGTCGCCGATGCCCTTGCCGGTGCCCGCGGAGATCGGTGTCGGGTCGCCGATGCCGAGCTCGTAGAACGGCAGATGGCTCGTCGTGGCGGCCAGCTCATCGATCTTGTTTGCCACGAGCAGGACCGGCCGGCCTTGCGAGCGCAGGTACTCTACGATCTCGGCGTCGCCCGGAGTCGGCCCATCCTGCGCATCCACCAGGAACACGACGACGTCCGCCGCGGTCACCGCGAGCTCCACCTGCGTCCGGATGGCGGCGTCCATGGGCTCGTCGGAGCGCGGCAGCAGACCGCCGGTGTCCACGACCCAGAATCCCCGCCCGTTCCACTCGGCGCGCCCGAAGTGCCGGTCGCGTGTCGAGCCGGGACGGTCGTCAACGATCGCGGCACGGCCACCCACCACGCGATTGAACAGCGTGGACTTGCCCACGTTGGGCCGACCGATGATGGCGACGGTGGCGGCGTCGGCGCGACTCAAGGAGCCTCCTCCGCGGCCAGCGCGTCGGTGAAGTGGTAGGAGAGCCGCACGGGCATCGGCGCGGCCGCCTCGACCGCCGTGAGCGACACGTCGTCCACGAACACGCCGGCCTCGTTCACCGCCTCCGCCGGCAGCAGCGCGAGGTCGAATCCCGCGCGCCCGGCGAGCGCCTCGGCGAACGCACGGCCCGGAAGGAGACCCGCCGTGGTGACGGTCGGCCCGAAGAACGTGTTCTCCAGCGCGACGCACTCGAGCGTCGCGCCGGTCACCGCCGCCACCGTCTCGAGAATGGCCGGCATCAGCGGCGCCATCGCACGTCCGGTGCACACGAGGATGCGGTGGCCCGTCAGCTCGGCGAGGGTGCCCTGCTCCGCGCGCACAAGGTCCTGAAGGTAGCGCACCGCGCCCACGCCGTTCTCCACCTGCGGGAAGCCGTCGTAGGCCTCTGTGGGCGGGAAGGCGCGGCCAGCGAGGAGGTACAGTTCGTCCGAGCCGTACACCCACCCCTCGCCGCGCTCGCGCCGCGCGCGGGAGGAGCACCGCTCGACCTCGTCCACCGCCGCGGCGGCCTCGGCGCCGGTCAGGCTCCGCACACGGTCGAGGTGCGAGTAGCTGGTGAGCGCCACCGGCACCACTGCGGCCGTCAGCACCGACTCGCCCATCGCATAGAGGTCGCCGAGCGAGCGCTCGAGCACGGCGCCGTCGGTCACTTCCGGCACCACGACGATCTGGGTGTGGAACTGGATCCCGCCCGCGGCGAACATCTCCAGCTGCGGCAGGATCGCCGGCGCGCGGGGATTGCGCAGCACCCGCCGCCGCACCTCCGGGTCCGTCGCGTGCACGGACACATAGAGGGGGGACAGCCGGTATTCCAGGATCCGGTCGATGTCGTGTTGCTTGAGGTTGGTGAGCGTGGCGAAGTTGCCGTGGCGGAAGCTCAGGCGGTAGTCGTCGTCGCGGATGAAGAGCGCCTTCCTTGCACCGTCCGGGTTGCCATCCACGAAGCAGAAATCACACCGGTTCGCGCACCGCCTGATCGCCGGCGGCTCCAGAGTGAGGCCGAGGGGGAGGCCCTCGGGACGCTCGATGTCGTACTCCACTTCTTCACCGCCAGGCATGCGCACGTGCAGGAGGAAGGCCTCGTCCGCCGCGAGGAACTCGAAGTCCAGGAAATCGCCGAGCTCCCGGCCGTTGATGGCCAGGAGTTCGGTGCCCGGCGGGATGCCGAGCTCCGACGCGAGCGACGACGGCTCGACGGCGACGACGCGCAGCACGACAGGGTCAGGAAGTGGTGACCGGGACGCCGTCCCCGAACGGGGCAGCATCCGAGTTGTCAGAGCGGGCGACCGGATTCGAACCGGCGACGTCCAGCTTGGGAAGCTGGCATTCTACCACTGAATTACGCCCGCGAGCGAGGCGGAAGATGGGGGCTCTCCGCCTCGCGTCAACCATCCTCAGTTGATCTTGTAGCGATACGCCCTGATGCCACGTCCGCGACCCGTCACCTCCACCGCAGACTGCCCGTCCGCCGGGACCTCCGGCACCTCGACGACCGCCGATGACACCGGCTCGCAAGCGCCGTTCAGGAACTCGATCGTGAGCCGGAACGGCCGCACCGGACGCTGCTGCGGGTTGGCGACCGCGCCCAGCAGGGCCGTCGACGTATCGCCCGGAGTGAATCGGACCAACTCGAACGTCCACGGCAGGGAGTCGTGCCGCAGGAGCGTCTCCACCGTCTTGTTCCGATCGCCGGACATCACGTAGGCCTGCGCCAGCATCGCCAGCGAGCCGCGGTTCATCGAGTCAACCGCCACCAGCCGTTGGGCCGTCGAGAGCAAGTGCACGGAGTCCCGCATCGCGTTGTACGTGCTCGCCAGGTTGTACAGCCCGTCTCGGTGGCACCGATTGAAGGTGAGCTGGCGCTCGTACAGGCGCGCGGCGAGCGGGTAACGGCGCGCCCGCACCAGCTCCGTCGCAGCGTCGAAGAGCACGTCCGGATCCGTGACGGTGTCGGCCGCGGCCGACAGCGAATCGTAGAGGACGTTGACCTCCGCCGTCTTGTTCTGCAGTACGAGGACCGCCCCGAGCGCACCCATCGCCGGCAGGTCGCGGGGTGCGAGACGCAGGTATTCGCGGAATGTCGCCTCCGCATCGGCAGCGCGATTCGCGCCCTGCTGCAGGCGGCCCGCCGTGAACAGCGCGGCCTTCCGCAGATCGAGGAACCGTGGCTCCCCCGTGGAACGCGCCGCCTGCAGCGCGTAGAAGATGGCGCTGTCGGTCTGGTTCCGCTGGGCGAAGATGCTGACCATCCGCAGAGCCCCCGACGGGTCGCCGCGGTAGATCAGGTTCCCCTTCCGCAGCAGCGCGAGCGCGGAGTCAAGGTTCCCGGCGCGCGTCATGTTGAGCGCACCGTTGTTGAACGGTGCCCACTCGTTGCGGCGCAGGCGGAGGATCTCGCGCTGGCACTCCGCTTCAGCATCGCGCTCCGCCTTCGTGAGCATCGAGTCTGCACCGACCATGTCGCCCCTCAAGAGGTAGATCTCTCCCCAGAAGAACGCGACGGTCATCGCGTTGCCACCGGCCTCCGCAGCCGACTCCAGCTGGCGGGCCGCGTCCGCAATCGACCGTTGCGAGCGAGCGGGATCCGTGCGCTGGTAGAGAACCGCCACGTCGAGATACAGCTTCGCGCTGTTCAACCGGAAGTTGCCTTTGTAGCTTAGGCCCCTGCACTCTGACGAGCGCTGCTGGGCGGCTGCCGTCCCGACGACGACGAGGAGAGCCGCGAGTGGTGCCAAGGTTCGGACCCTGCGAAAAGTCATCCGGAGCTCCTGGAATGTGCGTGACGCCATTGCACCGAAGTTGCGGAATCTTATAGCGTTACGGCGTCCAGTCAACAGCTCACTTCAAGTCGTGTCCGTAGAGGACGCCGGCGCCCGTATTGAAGAGGATCAGGCGCTCATCCCTCCCTACCATACCCCGGGCGAGCAAGATATGCGCCGCCGCCACGGTCGCCCCGCCCTCCGGGCACGCGTCAATGCCCTCCAGGCCCGACATGAGACGGGCCCCGTCCAGCAACTGGTCATCCGTCACAGCCACTGCCCCGCCGGCACTTTCGCGAATCGCCCGCAGCATCAGCGCTCCCCCCAGCGGTCCAGGCACCCGCAGGCCACTGGCGAGGGTCTGAGGGTCCGGCCACGGCTCGCAGACTGTTTTCCCCTCCTCGAAGGCCTTGATGACGGGCGCGCAACCGGCGCTCTGCACCGAGACCAGCCTCGGCATCGGACCCTGCACCAACCCGGCGGCGATTAGCTCCAGGAACGCCTTCCACATCCCGATGAGCCCCGTGCCACCGCCAGTCGGGTAGATGATCATCGCCGGCAACGTCCAGTCCAGTTGCTCGGCGATCTCGAGTCCGAGGGTCTTCTTCCCCTCGATACGGTAGGGTTCCCTCAGGGTCGAGAGGTCCATCGCGTCGTGGCTTGCTGCATAGACCCTCGAAAGTTGACCGCAGTCACCGATGTGTCCTTCAACTGTGACAAGCTCGGCTCCGTAGGCAGTCATCTGGTCGAGCAGCGGCTTGGGGGTCGACATGGGGGCATAGACCCTGACCACGGCGCCCGCCCGGGCGCAGTAGGCCGCCGCCGCCACCCCGGCGTTGCCCGCCGTCGGCACCGTGAACCGCTTCACTCCTGCAGCGACGGCACGGGTGACCGCAGCGCAGAGCCCCCTCGCCTTGAAGGAGCCGGTCGGATTCACGGCCTCGTCCTTCACCCAGAGGTCCGAGAAACCCAGCCGTTCGCCGAGGCGCGGCACCGGCAAGAGCGGGGTGCCTCCTTCGCCGAGCGAAACGGGTTCCTCGCCGGGCACGAGTGGCAGCATCTCGCGGTAGCGCCACATCACCTGGGGGCGCTTCGCGAAGGCCGCGCGCGTGGATGCGGGGATGGTCCGTGCGTAGCGCACGAGCCACGGAGCGCCGCAAGCACCACAGACGGTGGGGAGCCCTTCCGGGCCGCGCTGGGCTCCACAGCCCGAGCACTCCAGAGTCCAATCCATCAGGTCAGCCCTTTTCTCGGAGGTGTTCGAGGACGCGTTCGGCGAGCTGCCGGGAGATGCCGGGCGCCGCCGCCAGCTCTTCGGGACTCGCGGACCGCACGCCGGCGAGCGAGCCGAAGCGCTCCAGCAGCGCGCGGCGGCGCGCGGGTCCCACGCCGGGAACAGCGAGCAGTTCCGACGTCAGGGTGCGGACCGCGCGGCGTTTCCGGTTGAACGTCACGGCGACGCGATGCGCCTCGTCGCGGGCTCGCTGGAGCAGCCGCAGCGAGGGGCTGCGGCGCGCCAGGCGCAGAGGCTCCGCGCGGTCGGGGAGGTAGATCTCCTCGTCGCGCTTGGCGAGGCTCGAGAACGCCAGCCGCTCGGCGCCGGCCTCCCGCGCCGCGGCGAGTGCGGCGTTGAGCTGGCCCCGACCGCCGTCCACGAGGACGAGGTCGGGCAGCGGCTGCTGCTCGGCGAGGCGGCGCTTCAGGTAGCGGCCGATCAGCTCGCCCATCGCGGCGAAGTCGTCCTGCCCTTCCACCGTCTTCATCTTGAAGGTGCGGTACTCGCTGCGCCGCGGCCGCCCGTTCTCGAACCACACGATCGAGCCGACGGTGTCCCTGCCCTGTGCCGTGCTGACGTCGGCGCATGCCAATCGCCGCGGCACGACGGCCAGCCCGAGGTCGCGGCCGACGGCGTAGACGGGGTCTTCGGCGCGCTCCGACCCCTCGAAGGTCTCGAGGCGCAGTGTCTCGAGGAGGTGCCGCGCATTCAAGTCCGCGAGGTCGGCGAGCCGCCGGCCGATGCCCTTGCGCGGCACGCTCCAGCGCGCCTCGCCGAAGGCCTCCCGCAGCGCATCCTCGTCCGCCGGAGGCGCCGGCAGGATGACAGCGCGGGCCCGAGACTCGAGCGGCAGGTAGGACCGCACGAGGAACGCGGTGAGGATCTCCCCCTCGGCCGCCTCCTCCACGCCCACGAGGAAGGTGTGCTGGCGGCCCACCAGCTTGCCGTCACGCACCCGCAGCACCACGGCGCAGGCGTCATCTTCGTCACGCGCGATGCCGATCACGTCGCGGGTCCCGCCGCCGACGCGCTCGACCGTCTGCGGCTCCTCGATCTGGTCGAGGCGTCTGAGCGCGTCCCGCAGCTCCGCAGCCAACTCGAAGTGCATCGCAGCTGCCGCGGCCTGCATCCGCTCGCGCAGGCGGCGCCGCACCTCCAGCGTCTTGCCCTCAAGGAAGAGGAGCACGTCCTGGATCATCCGGCCGTACGCCTCCCGGCTCTCCCGGCCCACGCACGGCGCCTTGCACTTCCCGATGTGGTAGTCGAGGCACGGGCGGTCAGGGGACTCGCCCGGGAGGTCGTAGTGGCAGCTCCGCACCTGGAAGAGCCGGCGGACGACCCTGAGGAGCTGCCGGAGATCACCGACGTCGGTGTAGGGCCCGAAGTAGCGGGCGCCGTCATCGCCGGCGGCCCGCGTCACCAGGATTCGCGGGAAGGGCTCACCGACGGTCACGGCGAGCCACGGATACCGCTTGTCATCCCGCAGGTCGATGTTGAACCGCGGGTGGTGCTCCTTGATGAGGTTGTTCTCGAGGATGAGCGCCTGCGACTCGCTCGCGACGACGATGGTCTCGAGGTCCTGGATGGAGCGCTGGAGGAGCCCGAGTCGCGGGCTGACGGCGTAGTCCTCGCCGAAGTACGCCCGGACCCTGGCGCGCAGGCTCTTGGCCTTGCCGATGTACAGGACGCGCCCCTCCGCGTCCTTCCAGAGGTAGACGCCCGGCGCGTCGGGGAGGGTCGCGAGCGCGGCCTCGACGGAGGGGGGCGGCGCGATCACTACGAGGTGCGGCGCGCGAGCACGCGCAGCAGCGACCTCGCGTCCGGATGGCCGAGCAGGTAGGTCGCACCGAGGTACGCAGCGCCGAAGACGGCCCAAGCGGCGAACGCCGTGGCCACCATCCCCGCCGGCGCGGACAACAGGGCGACTCCAAGCCCTGCCAGGGCGCTCACCACGCTCGCGGCCGCCACCCGACCCGCAGCCCGCCAGTCGGCCGAGCCCAGCACCCGGCCGATGCGCCGCTGCAGCTGCACCAGCTGCATCGTGGTGTTGAAGAGCGCGGCGATCCCGGCGCCGAGGCCGATGCCGGCGGGGCCAAGCCGCTGCATCAGGATGTAAGAGAGGATGATCGACAGCACGACCGACGACGCGGCGGTGACGACCGGAGTGCGGGTGTCGCCCAACGCGTAGAAGCCGGATGCGAAGAGCTTCACCGTGGCCCAGCCGATGAGCCCGACGCTGTACGCCGCGAGGATGCCGGTGACCAGCGCCGTGTCCTGCGCCGCGAATCGCCCGGTCTCGAACAGCAGGCGCACGAGGGGCCGGCCGATGACGGCGAACGCGACGGCGCACGGGAGCACGAAGTAGACGATGCGGCGGAAACCCTCGGCCAGCCGCGCGCGGAGCGCCTCCTGGGCCTGGGCCCCCGCGGCATCCCGCGCCAGCTCGGGCAGCGAGGACGCGGCCACCGACACGCCGAACAGCGCGATCGGCAGGTTGGTGAGGAGCTGGGCGTACCCGAGGCTCGCGACCGCCCCGGTGGGGAGGAGGCTCGCGAGCTGGGTGTCCACGAGGCTCGAGATCTGGGCGACCCCGGCACCGATCACCACGGGCGTCCAGGCCTTCAGCACGTCGGGCACGCCGGACACCCGGAATGACGGACGGAACGCGACGCCGCCCGCCAGTCGCACCGCCTGCGGCACCTGGACGATGAGCTGGAGCAGCGACCCCGCGAGCACGCCCCACGCGAGCCAGACCGCGAGATCACCGCCGGAGAGGCGCGCCCCGAGCGCGATGAGCACAGCGATCTGTGTGATGTTCCAGAGCGCGGGCGCCGCGTACGAGAGGAAGAACCGCCGATGGGTGTTGAGGATGCCGAGGCACCACGCCGCCAGCACGAGGAGCCCCGAACCCGGGAAGATGATGCGCACCAGCGTGATGGTCAGCCGGCGTTGCCCGGGGTCGAAGCCTGGCGCGACGATAGCCGTGATGGCCGGGGCCAGCGCGATGCCGAGCAGCGCCGCGGCCGCCGAGGCGAGCAGGAGGATCGACGCGACAGCCCCGGCGAGGGCGCGCGCCGCCTTGGGGTCGTCGCTCTCGAGGAGCCGTGCGTAGACCGGGATGAAGGACGCGGAGAGCGTCCCTTCCCCGAGCAGGTTGCGGATGAGGTTCGGGATCTTCAGGGCCGCCCGCACCGCGTCCGCGGCGGCGGAGTTGCCGAAGTAGTGGGCGAAGACTCGCTCGCGGACGAAGCCGACGAGGCGCGAAACGAAGATGCCGGCCGCGACGAGCGCCGCCGAGCGGCCCGCCGAGCGGGTCATGGGCTACCCGCCGGTGTGGTCGGTAATGGCCTTCTGCGCGGCTTGACGCTTGGTGGGGTCTTCGAGGAGCCGCTGGAGGAACTGATGCTCCTCCTGCAATTGGGCGAGCTGGCGCGTGACGGTGTCGAGATCCGCCTCCAGCACGCCGATCTTCTTCGCCATCTCCTCGAGCTCGGGCCGCTCCAGCGGACCGGCGTGCTGGCGCCGCTCGACCCAGGCGCGCACCACGGGGGAATCCAGCACGATCGCGGTGAGCGGGATCATGAGCGCGACGAGGATGACCATCGGCCAGAGCATCACGTTAACCTAGGTCGCCCGCAGGTTCCCTTCAAGTAGCCGGTCGGCGTGGGCGTGCGCCGCCGATGCGAGCACCTCCATCACTTCACCGCCGTAGCGGGCCGTGAACGACGCCACGGTGAGGACCCGCTCCTGGGGGTCGCCGTCGGGGAACAGCGCCGTGCGCGCCCGCGCCAGTTGCTGGAGCGCAGTGTCGTTCGTCCGCCTCAAGGCGGCCAGTAGCTTCTTCTCGATCTCCTGCGTGGCACCAAGAGCCTGGTTCCGCGCCGACTCGACCGTGCGCTCGAGCGTCTTGTCGATGCCGGCCGCCTCCCGGGAGAGCGCGCCAAACCCGTCGCTCAGCGCCCGCCGCAGCCCGTCCAACGCCTCGGCAGCCGGAGTCGGCAGCACGTCCTTCAGCACGGCACCGGCGAGCACGTGCTCCGGCCGCGCGAGGTCGCCGGGTACCAGGCCAAGTCGCTCCAGCGTCTTGTCCGTGCGCGCGTCCACCAGCATCCCGGACAGGCGGGGGGCAGGCACCGGGCGCGGCACGCCCAAGGCGGCGAAGAGCGGGCCGGTCTGGGCCAGGTAGGCGAGCTCGCCCGGACCACCGACGTAGGCGACCGTCGGCACCGTGTACGCCTCGACGACGGGACGAAGGAGGACGTTGGCGGAGAGACGCTCCGGATCGTAGCCCACGATGCGCTCCAGCTCCGCCTGGTCGAACGCCTCGCCCGAGCGCCGCGTCACAAATCTGCTCGTGCCCTCAGCCCGCAGCCGATCGCGGCCGGACTTGCCCTCGACCATCACGAGGGCGAGGCCCTTCCCGACCTCCACCGGCGCCTCGTGCCCGGCCCTGCGGAGCGCCGTGGCCTCCGCGGCGAGGGCTGCGTCGAGTTCTCCGGCACGCCGCAGGGCGCCGAGCAGCACCGCTGCGGCGGAGCGCTTGAGGGCACCGTGCCAGCCACGCAGGACGACGACGCCGTGGTCGCCGAGCAGTTCGGCCAGCGCCTCGGAGTGAGCCTCCGCCATGGAGCGCTCCGGCGCGTAGGCTCTCCGCAGCCAGTCAAGGACGCCCGACCGGAACTCGCTTGGCGGCAGCAGCGTCTCGAGGCGCTCTAGGGCCGCCGTGACGTCCGGACCCAGCGGCTCCCGGAAAGCCGGGAGCATCCGCGCCTCCGGTGGACGCTCGCGAAGGAGAACGGCCCCCGTGCCGCCGTCCCGGCCGATTACGCGGCAGCCGGCTATCTCGGCGAAGTCGTGGTCGTCACCGGCGACCCAGAAGACCGGCACAACCGGCCGGGCCCACGCCGTCTGCAGGCATTGCGCCAGCGCGGCGGCAGTGAGCGCCTTGTGCACCGTGTACAGGGGACCGGTGAAGAGGCCGGCCTGCTGCCCCGTCGTTACCGCGAGCGCCGTCCCGCCCAGGATCGCATCGAGGTTTGCGCGCGCCGCGCCACGGGCGAGGAATGCTTCCGCGGCGGGGGGAGGCACGCGCCGCTTCTCCTGGCCGGCGCGTGCCGCCAGGAGACCCGCCGACGGAACGGCCCCCGCGAGCGGGGTCGGGACGAAGCGCAGGTTCACGTGCGGCGCCCCACGAGGATGAGACGGGGGCTCGCGTTGCCGTGCGGCGCCCCGTCGTAGTCGCCGGCGGCCGTCTCCGGCCTCACGCCGCTGGTCGCGAGCATCCGCTCGAGGTCCGCCCGCTCGTAGAGGCGTACCCGCTCCGTGAAGATCCGGCTGTTCCCGCTCACGTGGATGCTCTTGATCACGAACCGCCCGTCCTCGGAGATCCGCCGCTCCTGCACCACCGTCGTGCCGCCCGTCTGCCGCTCGTCGCGCGCAACGAGGCCGGCCCGCACGGCAGAAGCGTTCAGGAAGTCCATCACGAACCGGCCACCGGGCCGCAGCACGCGCGCCGCCTCCCGCACGACCACACCGTGCTCCTCGTCGCTCGCGAAGTAGCCGAAGCTCGTGAAGAGGTTGAGGACGACGTCGAACGCGGCCGTCCGGAACGGGAGTCCCCGCATATCGCCGCGCACGAGCGGCCCGGCCCCCCGCCGCCGTGCGGCGCACAGGAGCGGCAGCGAGAGGTCCAGCCCGACAACGCGCGCGCCGCGGCGGGCGAGAGCGGCCGCGTGGCGTCCCGGGCCGCAGCCGAGGTCCAGTACCCGCTCTCCCTCTCCCGCGACGCCGTACACCGCGAGGAGCCGCACCAAGCGCTCGGCGTCATCGTCATCCCGGTGCGGGTAGGCGTGGAGGTACTCCTCGCCGAACCACTGCTCGAACCACTCGGTCACACGCGCATCGTGGTGGCGAAGTGCTGGACAGTGAACGCATGCAGTTCCGTGCCCGGCTCGTGCCACGCTCCGTCCGGCAGCAACGCTTTCTGGCAGAGAGCGCGCAGGAACGCGGTCCGGTCGAGCCGGTGCTCCGTCGCGACCTGAGGCAGGAGCAGCCCGGCGGAGCGTCCGCGCCGGATCAGCAGGCCGTCCCGGCCGACCACGACCTCCTCCGGCGCGATCGCGCGGAGCGGCGAGAGCACGGACACCTCCACCTCGATCCCGTCGAGTTCGTCGGTCCGCACGGGGCTGAAGCGCGGGTCGTCCCTGGTCACCGCTTCCGCCATCTGCGCCGTGGCCACCACCAGCGGCAGGTCCGCCTGGATGTGCCCGAGGCAGCCACGCAGGTAGCCGCGGGAGTGCAGCGTCACGAAGACCCCGCCCGGTTCCCGCAGCTCGGCGAGATCCGGGAAATCCGGCCGCCGGCCGCCGCGCACGGCGGCCTGCACCACCCCGCACGCGAACGCGAGGAGCGCGCCCGTCGCTTCCTCGGAGAAATCCGGCGTCAGCCCGTCAGGCGTACAGCCCCCGCAGCCGGTGGACCGCCGCGACGCGGTCGACGGCCAGCGTGCACGCGGCGATGCGCATGTTCACGCCGTACTTCTTGGAGACCGCGAGCACGTTGTCGAAGCTACTCACCATGATGTCCTGGAGTCGCTGGTTGACGACCTCCTCGGTCCAGAAGTAGCCGCCCCGGTCCTGCACCCATTCGAAGTAGCTCACGATCACCCCGCCGGCATTGGCGAGGATGTCCGGCACGACGAAGACGCCCTTGCGGTCGAGGATCTCGTCGGCGCCGACGGCCGTCGGGCCGTTGGCTCCCTCGATGACGACCTTCGCCTTGACGGCGTCCGCGTTCCGGCTCGTGAGCACGTTCTCCCGCGCCGCGGGGAGCAGCACTTCGCAGTCCAAGACCAGCAGCTCCTCGTTGGAGATCGCCTCGGCCCTCGGGTAGCCGGCGACGTAGCGGTTCTCCTGCCGCCAGGCGAGGAGGTCCTTCACGTCAAGGCCCTTGGCGTCGTACACCCCGCCCGACACGTCACTCGCCCCGACGATCCTGGCGCCCTCCGCCTGCAGCATCTCGGCGGAGGTCGACCCCACGTTCCCGAAACCCTGTACCACGACACTCGCGCCCTTGAGCGGCAGGCCCAGGTGCTTGAGCGCCTGCTTCGTCATGATCATGCAGCCGCGGCCCGTCGCCTCACGACGGCCGAGCGAGCCGCCCATCTCGACGGGTTTGCCGGTGACGACGGCCGTCACGGTGTGGCCGCGGTGCATGGAGTAGGTGTCCATGATCCACGCCATCACCCGCTCGTTCGTGTTCATGTCGGGGGCCGGCACGTCGGAGTCGGGGCCCAGCATCTCGATGATGCCGCAGGTGTACCGGCGAGTCAGGCGCTCGAGCTCGCCCATGGACATCGTCAGCGGGTCGCAGACCACGCCGCCCTTCGAGCCGCCGAACGGGATGTTGACCACCGCGCACTTCCACGTCATCCACGCCGCGAGCGCCTTCACCCCTTCGAGGGTCACACCGAGATCGAAACGGATCCCGCCCTTGGCCGGCCCGCGCGTGGTGTTGTAGAGCACCCGGTAGCCCGTGAACACCTCGATCTCGCCCGAGTCCATCCGCACCGGCACGGCGACGATGAGCTGCTTCTCGGGATTGCGCAGGACCTTGTACAGCCCCGCGTCGAGGTTCAGCAGCCCGGCGGCGAAGTCGAAGCGGGCCATCATCGCCTCGAACGGGTTCTCGTCGCCGAGGAACCGGTCCTTGTCAGGACGCATGAAGTGCTTGGTCTCGGTCATGGCTCCTCCGCGCGGTTGAGGGTACGGCGCGCACCGGCGATCTCGTCGAGGAGGCGCGCCAGAGCGTCGTCGCCGCGGCCGATGCGCACGTCCAGAGAGGCGACCCAGCAGTCCGGTGGCCCGGCGGGCCAGAAGCCCCGGAGCTTCACGGCGTCCTTCTCCGTCGTCACGACGAGCCCGTCCGCGCCGGCCCGGCCCCGCGCGGCGGAGACGTCGCGCAGCGTGAAGGCGTGGTGGTCCCCGAACGCGACGAGATCCACCTGCGCCGTGCCGAGGGCGCGCAGCTGGGCGGCGAACGCGTCGGGCGCGCCGATTCCGCAGAGCGCGACGACCTTCCGCCCCGCCACCACCTCGCGCGCCGCCCGCGGCTCGCCCCCGCCGAGGGGAAGAAGATGCGCAGGAATCAGCTCCGCCACGAGACCCATCCCGCGCCGCGTAAGGGACGCCAGGGAGGCCGCCAGCTCCGCTCCCCGGTCCACGGGCGCGCTCTTGCACGTCACGATCACCGCGTCGGCGCGGCTCAGCGCCGCCGACCCTTCCCGCCAGGGCCCCGCGGGGAGCGGCCAGCGCACCGCACCCCAGGTCTCCGCAGCCACGAGCGCGAGCATCAAGTCCGGCGCCACATCCCGGCGTTGCAGGCAGTCGTCGAGCACCAGCACGTCGGCCCCCTGCCGCACCGCCTCGGATGCGCCCCGGTGACGGTCCGGATCCGCCACCACGACCGCGTCTGGCAGGGCATCGCGACACTCGCGGACCTCATCGTCCCCGTAGCCGCGCAGGAGGATGCCGACCCGGCAGCCGCGCCGGGCCAGCGCGCCCGCGAGGTACCGCGCCACCGGGGTCTTCCCCGCCCCGCCCACCGCGAGGTTCCCCACTCCGACCGACGGCACCGGCAACCGCCGGCTCGCGAGCCAGCCGGCGTCGTAGGCCGCGTTGCGTGCCAGCACCGCCACCCGGTAGAGCGCGGCAGGCACGAGGAGAACGCCGCGAGCGAGAGTCGCCGCCGGGCCCGGCGCGGACCAGACCGCACGTGCCACCCGTCCGATCGCCGATCCCGCGACGGTCACGGTTGGAGCAGCGAACGCGCGATGGCGGCCAGCCGTGCGGCAGCGCCCGGGGTGCCGAGGCGGGCGCGCACCTCGCGCAGGCCCTCGAGCTGGCGGGAGCGCGTGGCGCTGCCGACGGCCAGGAGCGGCAGGAGTGCCTCGGCGAGCAGGTCCGCCCGTGCACGCTGCTGGATGAACTCCGGTGAGACCTCCCGTCCCGCCACGAGGTTCACGAGACCGATCCACTGCACCTTGGCGAGGAAGCGCGCCAGCCGGTACGACACGGGATGCACACGATAGGCGATGACCATCGGCGTGTCCGCCAGCGCGGCTTCCAGGGTCGTCGTCCCCGACTTGCACAGCGCCGCGTCCGCCGCGCCGAGGCAGGTCTCGGGGCGACCGAAGACCAGATGCAGGTCACCCGGCTCGGGATAAGAACCGCCCGGGGTGGCGGCGACCACGACCTGGACTTCGGGACGCGCCTGGCGCACCAGCCGGGCCGTCTCGCGGAAGTGTCCCCAGAGTCGCTGCACCTCCTGCTGCCTGCTGCCGGGGAAGACGCAGAGCACCGGCCGGGACGGGTCGAGCGCCAGCTCACGCTTCAGCTCGGCGCGGTCCGGGTTCAGCGGCGGGCGATCGAGCAGCGGGTGGCCGACGAACGTGGCCCTGACGCCACGCGAACCGAAGAAGTCCTCCTCGAACGGGAGGATGACGGCGAGACGCGCGATGCTCCGCCGCATCCGCTGTATCCGCCCCTCGCCCCACGCCCAGAGCGCGGGCGCGACGTAATAGAGGACCGGCACCCCGGCACGCTGCGCCGCGTCGGCGACGCGAAGGTGGAACCCCGGGTAGTCCACGAGCACCACTAGCCGCACGTCGCCGCGGGCGAGCCGGGCGCGGATGGACCGCAGGAGCCGGAGGTGCGCCGGCACCTTTCGCAGGACCTCCACGAACCCCATCACGGTGAGGTCCTCGATGCGCGCCATCAGCTCCACGCCGACCTCGGAGAGCCGCGGGCCGCCGACGCCTTCCAGGCGCACCCCCGGCACCGCCTGCCGGAGAGCCACAGCGAACGCGGCGGCGTGCGCGTCGCCCGAGGGCTCGCCCGCGGACACGAAGACGGTGGGCGCCGCCATCTCAGGCCGTCGCCAAGGCGGGCGTGCACCCTGCTGCGCCGAGAACCCGGAAAGCGAGGTCCAGCGCGGCAAGGCCGTCGCGACCGGAAACGGCCGGCGCCCCACCGGTCCGCACTGCCCGGACGAAGCTCTCGAGCTCGAGGCCGAGGGGCTCCGCCTCCGGCGCCGTGAGCGGGATGCACTCCACCTGCGCCGGGGCACCGGCGACGCCGGGGCGCACGCGCCGGAACTCGCCACACCCCTCCACGAGGTCGAGTGCGAGGGTCCCCGTCGCCTGGACGATACGGAACCGGCGGACACGCGAGGGCGCCAAGCGACTCGCCGTCAGGGTCGCGACGACACCCGACGCGAACGCGATGCGCGCCGTCGCCACGTCGACCCCGGACGGCAGCACCCCGACGCACGACGCCTGCACGTCCGCGACCGGTTCGCGCACGAGCGTCAGGACAAGGTCGAGATCGTGGATCATCAGGTCGAGGACCACGGCCACGTCGGTCCCCCGCGCCTGGAATGGCGCGAGGCGTTCGGACCTGATGGAGAGGGGCGATGAGAGAAAGGGGGCGGCGGCGCGCAGCGCGCGGTTGAACCGCTCCACGTGGCCCGTCTGCAGGACCACCCCCGCCCGCTCGGCGGCGAGGACGAGGTTCTCAGCCTCGGCGACCGTCGCGGCGATCGGCTTCTCGACCAGCACGTGGCAGCCGCGCGCAAGCGCGGCCATCGCGACGCGGTGGTGGACTCGGGTCGGCACCGCCACCGACACCGCTGCCACCTCATCCAGCAATCGCTCGAGGGAGGGGAACGCCTTCGTGCCGAGCTCGGCCGCGACCTGCTCCGCCCGCCCCCTCCGCTCGTCGCAGACCCCGACGAGCCGCGCGCCGGGCACCGCGGCGAACAGCCTGGCGTGGTGGAATCCCAGGCTCCCCACCCCGATGACACCGACGGGGAGCGGGGCAGAGCTCACACGAGGACCCCCCGTTCGCTCTCCTCCACGAACCTCACGAACAGCTCGATCTCCGGGAGTGGCCGGAGCTCGCTGCGCGCCCGCTCCAGGGCCTGGCTCACATTGAGGTCGGAGCGGAAGAAGAGCGTGTACGCCCTCTTCAGCTCGTGCACCGTCTCTTGGGGGAGGGCACGGCGCTCGAGGCCGACGCTGTTGAGGCCGAAGAGCTTCATCGGGTTGCCGACAGCCTTCACGAAGGGCGGGACGTCCTTGGAGACGCGCGACATCCCCCCGATGAAGGCGTAGGCGCCGATCTTCACGAACTGGTGCACCGCCGAGAGGCCGCTGATGATGGCGCCGTCGCCGATCTTCACGTGCCCGGCGAGCTGCACGCAGTTCGACAGGATGACCTCGTCGCCGATGTGGCAGTCGTGCGCCAGGTGGACGTAGCTCATCACCAGGCACTTCCGGCCGACGGTCGTCTTCCAGCTCTCGGCCGTACCGCGGTTGACGGTCGCGTACTCGCGGACGACGGTCGCGTCACCGACCTCGACCCACGTCTCCTCGCCCTTGAACTTCAGGTCCTGCGGGTCTCCGCCCAGGATGGTTCCCGAGCCGACCCGGCAGCCGGCGCCGAGCCGCACGTTGCGCTCGAGGACCGCGCGGGGCGCGAGTACCGAGCGGTCACCCACGCTCACCTGCGGCCCGACGATCGCGAACGGGCCGACCTCCACGTCGACCCCGAGCTCGGCGCCGGGATCCACGATCGCCGTCGGGTGGATCTTCACGCCGCTCACGATCGCCTCACCTGTCCATCACGCGGGCCACCATCTCGGCCTCGGCCACCACCTTGCCGTCCACGTATCCCACTCCCTTCATCCGGCACGTCTTGCCGCTGAACTTGAGCATCTCGAGCTCGAAGCGGATCGTGTCGCCCGGAACCACCGGCCGACGGAACTTCACGTTGTCCAGCGACATGAAGTACATCACCTTCTCCTTCACCTTCTCCTCGCCCGCGATGCTCATCATCAGCAACCCGCCCACCTGCGCCATCGCCTCGATGATCAGCACGCCCGGCATGATGGGATGATTGGGGAAGTGCCCCTGGAAGAACGGCTCGTTGATCGTGACGTTCTTGATCCCCGTGATGCGCCGACCCGGCTCGATGTCGAGGATGCGATCCACGAGCAGCATCGGGTAGCGGTGGGGGATGATGTTCAGGATGGCACGGAGGTCGAGGGCCGGCCGCCCGGGGTGCTGAACGTGGCGCACCAGCGCGCGGCCGAGGGCGACATTCCCCCTGTGGCTCGGCTTGGTGGCCACGATGTGCGCGCGCACCCGGCCCCCGACCAGCGCCAGGTCGCCGAGGATGTCGCCGGCCTTGTGGCGCACGAACTCGTCGGGCCAGCGCAGCGTCGTGCCGACGACGCCCTGCTCGTCGAGGACGACGGCGTTGTCCACGGAGCCGCCACCGATGAGCCCCTTGGCGCGGAGCGCCTCGACCTCGCGGACGAAGCCGAAGGTACGGGCGGGTGCGAGCTCCGCCGCGAAGGTTGCGGCGTCGATCGTGAACTCCGTGGACTGGCGCCCGATGAGAGGGTGCGGGAAGTCGATCGTCGCCGCGAGGCGAAGCCCCGACGCCGGCCCGACGAGGTACGCCGACTCGCCGTCCACCACGTGGAACGAATCCGTCACCACGTACTCAATGACCTCCCCGCCGACGTCCTCAGGGCCTGCCTCCACCAGGGCTCGATAGAACGGCAGGAACGAGCCGTCGAGGATCGGCGGCTCCGGGCCGTCGATCTCGATGACGAGGTCGTCGAGCTGGAGCGCGGTGACCGCCGCCAGGAGGTGCTCCACCGTGTGAACCTGGGCCTTGCCGCTGGCAAGGGTGGTGCGGCGCTCGACCGCCGTGACGCTGGTGAGGCGGGCCGGGATCTCGGGCGTATCGTGAAGGTCCACGCGCCGGAAGACGACGCCCGTCCCCGGCCCGGCCGGCCGGACGGTCACCCTCGACATGGCGCCGGTGTGCATCCCGATGCCCTCGAGTGTCGCCGCTCGGCGCACCGAACGCCGCACCGGCGCGCTACTGGCTGGGGTGGCTGTCACGCTCGACGAGTTCCTCCAGTTGGTCCGCGATCTTCGCCAGCCGGTACAGCACGGCGACGGCACGCAGCGCCTCGCGGTGCGGGCGTGCGGGATACCCGAAGTACGTGGCTCCGGCGGGGACGTCCGCCATCACGCCGGACTGGGCCGCGATCCGCGCGCCGCGGCCCACCGTGAAGTGGCCGGCGAGCCCCACCTGCCCCGCGAGGATCACGTCGTCCTCGACGTGCGTGGACCCGGCCACGCCCACTTGGGACATCAGGAGGCAGCGGGCGCCGATGCGGCAGTTGTGCCCGATCTGTACCAGGTTGTCGATCTTCGTGCCGGGCCCGACTACGGTGTCGTCCACGCTCCCGCGGTCGAGCGTCGAGTTCGCCCCGATCTCGACCTCGTCGCCGATGATGCAGCGACCGACGTGCGGGATCTTCTCGTGGCCCGCCGGCCCCCGGACGTACCCGAAGCCGTCTACCGCGATGCGCACGCCGGCGTGGAGGATGACGCGTGCCCCGATCTGCGCGCCCGGGTAGAGCACGACGTCGGGGTGCAGCGTGGTATCGTCGCCGACGGAGACGCCGGCCCCGACGACCGATCCGGCCATCACCGTGACACGGTCGCCGAGCCGGGCACCCGCGCCGATGACAACGTGCGGACCGAGGCACACGTCGGCACCCAGCACGGCGCCCAGTTCGATCACGGCGCTGGGATGGATGCCCGTGGCCCGGAGCGGCGCCGGGTACAGCCGGCCTACCACCCGCAGCATCGCCTTGTGGGGGTCGCCCACCACGATCCGGGTGGCCGGTCCCGGCTGGGCGTCGCGGTCTTCCGGCCGGAGCACGACGGCCCCGGCGCGCGAGGCCTGGAACTGGGGCAGATAGCGCCCGTGGGCGAGGAACGAGAGGTCCTCCGGGCCCGCACGGTCGAGCGGGGCCACACCGCTGAGCGGCACGGCCCCGTCTCCGAGCAGTTCGCCGCCGACGAGGGCGGCGGCTTCCGCAGCAGTGAGCGGCGCGGTCACGGGCGCGTCCTGCGCCCCGGTCCGCCTAGTCCCGCGCCGGCGGACGCGGCGGCGGCTGCTGCGGCCGCGGCTGCGCCGGCCGTGCGGCCGGACGCTGGACGCCGGGCTGCGGCAGCTGTCCAGCGGGTTGGGCGAGCGGCGGCTGGCCACCCGGCTCGACGGCTGCCGTCGTGTCCCGCGCCACGGGTGCCGGCGCCGGTCCCGCGGCCTGGAGCCGCTGGATCACCAGCGGCGAGAGATCCAAGGCCCGGTCGGCGGTCACCAGCGTGGTGCCCTGGGCGCCGGCGTCGAAGACCATCGCGCAGTTGAACTCCGCGCGGACCCCTTCGATGACGGCGTTGACCCGCTGCATGATCGGCGCCGTGAGCTGCGCCTCGCGCTGCTGCGCCTCCTGGTCCAGTTCCTGGGCCCGCTGCTGCGCGCGTTGCTGGAGGTTGTTGATCTCCGTCTCGCGCGCCTGCCTCGCCGCCGGGGTGAGCACCACCGAGGTGCGTCGGTACTCGGTGACCGCCGAGTCCAGCTGCTGCTGGAGACGCTGCGCCTGGGCGCGATACCCGACCATCTCGCGGGCGAAGAGGGACTCGGCCTCGGCACGTCCCGGCGTGTTCGCCAGGATGAGCTGGGAGTTGATGTAGGCCAGCCGCAGCGGCGCCTGGCAGGGGATCTGCTGCGCCTCCAGTCCCGTCGCGGTCAGGCCTGCCAGCAGGGCGGCCATCGCCAGCCCGGTGATGCGTACCATGCGCTGCTCCTCGATCGTGGGCATCAGAAGAAGTTGCCGACCTTGAAGTGGAGTTTCCAGGCCGGCGCCGGCCTTCCGTCGGCGCCGACGCGGTCGAATCCGTAGGCGTAGTCCACGCCCAGCGGTCCCATCGGTGTGATGATCGAGAGGCCGGCGCCCGCGCCGCGGAACAGCCGCGTGGGGTTGAAGCCCGCCGCCGTCGCCCAGACGTTCCCCGCGTCGTAGAAGAACGAGAAGTAGATCATCTGGCTGACGCGGAAGCCGAACTCCGCCGTGCCGACCAGGTAGGACTTCCCGAACGCCGTCCGCGGCACCCCGCCCAGGGAGGCGTTCGGATCGAAACCCCGCGGCGTGATCGAGAACTCGTCGTAGCCGCGCAGCGGGATGCCGTACTGCGTGCCGCCCATCGCGTAGAGCTGCCGGAAGAACGGGCCCGCGTCGCCGAACACGAAGCCGGCCTTCGCCGACAGGGCGATCACCAGGCGCACGCCCGAGCCAGCGGGGCCGCTGCCGCCGATCTGGCCGGCCGGCGCGTACCACTTTCCCTCGAGGTCATAGCGCTGGAAGGTCGCCGAGCCGCCGAGCGGTCCCCCGGTGAACTGGGCGCCCGCACTGTACATGGCACCCGCCGTGGCGAACGGCATATCGATCCGCGTGTCGCGCATGAAGCTGACGCCGACCGTGGACCGGAGGCAGTTCGCGCAGCGGAACGCGCCGGTGAGGTTGGCCGCCGCTCCCGAGTACGACTCCTTCTCGATCGCGTACGACGTGAAGACGCGGCTGTACCGGCTGCGCGGCAGGGGCCAGCCTACCTGGAGCGACACGCCCCGCGTGTTGATGCGGCCCAGGTCGGCGACCGTATACCGGATCCGGGTGTTGTGGACGCCGAAGGTCGACGACACCCGGCTCCCGAGCACCGAGGGATCGGTGTAGCTGATGTCGAAGTCGTTGATGTTCTGCCCGAACTGCCACTGCAGGCGCCCGCGTTTCCCCAACCCGAAGAGGTTCGGTTCGTCGAGTCCGAGGAACCCGCCCACGCCGGTGCCCTGCCCCACGCTCGCGCCGAAGTTCACGTTGCCGGTGCGCCGCTCCGCCACGTGGAAGACCAGGTCGATGTCCCCCTGGTCGTTCGCCGGCCGCGTATCGGGGAACGGCATGGGCTGCTGGAAGAAGCCGAGGTTGCCGACGTTCTGGTACGAGCGCAACACCCGTTCCTGCGAGAAGACGTCGCCGGGAAGGATGACGATCGCCTCGCGGATCACGCGCTCGTGGGTGATCTCGTTGCCGACGATCTCCACCCGGTTGACGATCGCCGGGCGCCCCTCCTCGATCTGCCAGGTGAGGTTGATCCGGGGCTCGCGCAGGGAGTCGCCGGCCTCGACGCGGTCCATGCGCGGCTCGATCTGCGCGTAGATGTAGCCCTGGTTCCAGTACTGGGTGCGCAGCCGGTTGGTGGCGCTCTCCCACTTCGTCTGGTCGAACCACGAGCGTCGCGCCGCGCACCCGCCCGCCGGACACGCCTCGCCGGCCACGGCCGAGTTGCCGAACGGGTTCAGCGTGAGGACCTCCTCACTCGAGAACCGGCGGTTCCCCTCGACGGAGACGCGGCCCACCTGGTAAGCCTGGCCCTCGTCCACTGTGACCCGGAGCGTGGCCTTCCCGTTGTCGCGGTCCACGATGAGGGTGTCGTCGACGACCCGGAAGTCGATGAAGCCCCGGCTCCCGTAGAACGCGGGCAGCCGCTGCTCGATGTCCTCGCGCAGCTGCTCCTCGGCGTACTCGCCTCTCTGGAACCACCAGAAGCCCTCGGGGCGGGTCCGCATGTGCGATACGGCGTCCTTGTCGGAGAAGCGGGTGTTCCCCTCGACCTCGACCCGGGCGATGGCGACCCGGCGGCCCTCGGTGACGTCGAAGACGATGCGGACGTGGTCGCTGTCGTCCGGCACGACCAGCGCCCGGACGCTCGCCAGGTAGTAGCCCTCGGCCTCGTAAAGGGAGTCGATCCGCTGGCTCGCGCGCTCGACGAGCGCCGGGCTCACGGGGCGCCCCGCGGGCAGCTCGACGCGGTCCCGCACGGAGCGCTCGGACAGGCGCTCCACCCCGCGCACCGTGGCGCGGACGAGGAGCGGCCGCTCGCGCACGGTGATGACGAGGATCTCGCTGCTGTCGGCGCCGGTCCGCCGCCCCACCTCCACCTCGTCGAACTGGCCCGTCAGGTAGAGCGCGCGCAGGGCGCGCTGGAGGTCCCGGTAGGTGACGGCCGCGCGCAGCGGGAGCGCCGCGGTGTTGACGATCGTCTCGAGGGTGTTGCGACGGTTCCCGACGACCTCGATCGAATCCACGACGGGGCCCGCGCCCGGCTGCTGCGCGCGCGCGGCCACCGGCGCGAGGGCCAGCGCGCCGGCGGCCGCGAGGAGCGCCGAGACGATCGGGATGCGCACCGGGTCGCTACGCCTTCGAGCCCGAGAGAGCGCGGAACGAGAGATGCTCGCCGTCGGGCGCGACGTCCACCTCGAGCTCGTCGCCGCGACTGAACTCCCCAACCAGGATCTTCTCGGAGAGCGGATCCTCGACGAACCGCTGGATCGCCCGCTTCAGCGGCCGGGCGCCATAGTGCTCGTCGTAGCCGTTGCGCACCAGCAGGTCGGTCGCCGCCTCCGTCATGCGAAGGGTGATCTCCTCCTCCGCCAGCCGGGACTCCAGCTCCCGCAGCACGATCCCCACGATCTGCTTGATGTGATCGCGCGAGAGCGGATGGAATACGATCACCTCGTCCAGGCGGTTCAGGAACTCCGGGTTGAACGTCTTGCCGATCTCCTCCTTGACCTTCTCCGCCATCTTCTCGAACGCCGCCTGGACCGAGCCGCCCGACGTGAAGCCGAGCGGCGCGTTCTTGGTGATGTCCCGCGCGCCGACATTGGACGTCATGATGACCACGGTGTTCCGGAAGTCGATCACGCGACCGTAGTTGTCCGTCAGCCGCCCCTCGTCGAGCACCTGGAGCAGAATGTTGAAGACGTCGGGGTGCGCCTTCTCGATCTCGTCCAGCAACACGACCGAGTACGGCTTCCGCCGCACGGCCTTGGTCAGCGCGCCCGAGTCCTCGTAGCCGACGTAGCCGGGGGGCGCGCCGATCAGCCGCGACACGCTGAACTTCTCCATGTACTCGGACATGTCGACGCGGATCAGCGCCTGCGGGTCGGCGAAGAGGAACTTAGCCAGGGCGCGCGCCAGCTCCGTCTTCCCGACGCCCGTCGGGCCGCTGAAGATGAAGCATCCGATCGGCCGCCGCGGGTCCTTGAGCCCGGCGCGCGAGCGGCGGATAGCGCGGGAGATGGCCTGGATCGCCTCGTCCTGCCCCACGACCTGCTTGTGCAGCTCGTCCTCCATCCGGATCAGGCGCGAGGTCTCGGCTTCCTGGAGGCGCGTCACCGGGATGCCCGTCCACCGGGACACGATGAACGCGATCTCGTCCTCGCCAACCAGCGGGCGCCTGGTCTGCCGCTCCCGCTCCCACGCCTCCTGGCGCGCGAGGATCTCGGCCTGCAGCTCCCGCTCCTGGTCGCGCAGCGCCGCCGCCCCCTCGAAGTTCTGGTCGCGGACCGCGGCCTCCTTCTCCCGGTTGACCGCCTCGAGCTTCGCCTTCAGCTCGCCGACCTCCGGCGGCGGCACCTGCGCGCCGATGCGGGCGCGGGCGCCGGCCTCGTCGATCACGTCGATCGCCTTGTCGGGCAGGAACCGGTCGGTGATGTACCGCTCCGAGAGCCGCGCCGCCGCCTCGAGGGAGTCGTCGGGGATCTGGATCCGGTGGTGGTCCTCGTACCGCTTCCGGAGACCCTTGAGGATGTCGATCGTCTCGTGGACCGTCGGCGGCTCCACGATCACGGTCTGGAAGCGCCGCTCGAGCGCGCCGTCCTTCTCGATGTACTTCCGGTACTCGTTGAGCGTCGAGGCGCCGACGCACCGCAGCTCGCCGCGCGCGAGCGCCGGCTTCAGCATGTTGGAGGCGTCGATCGCCCCCTCCGCCGCCCCCGCACCCACCAGCGTGTGCAACTCGTCGATGAACAGGATCACGTTGTTGCTCTGCACGATCTCGTTCATCACCGCCTTCAGCCGCTCCTCGAACTGGCCGCGGTACTTCGTCCCCGCGATCACCGCCGCCATGTCCAGCGCCAGCACCCGATGGTCGCGGAGCGCGTCGGGGCACTGCCCCGCGGCGATCATCTGGGCCAGCCCCTCGACGATTGCCGTCTTGCCCACGCCCGGCTCGCCGATGAGCACGGGGTTGTTCTTCTTCCGCCGCGAGAGCACCTCGGTGACCCGCTCGATCTCCTTCTGGCGGCCGATCGTAGGGTCGAGCTGGCCTTCGCCCGCCAGCTGCGTCAGGTCGCGGCAGAAGTGGTCCAGCGCCGGCGTCTTGGACTTCTTCTCGGCCTTGCCCGCCGCCGCGGGCGCTCCCGACGCGGGCGCCGGGGCCTGCGGCATCTCGGAGCCGAGCAGCCGCAGCGTCTCCGCCCGGGCCTGTTCCAGGTTCACGCCGGCGTCCGTCAGGACTTGCGCCGCGATGCCCTTCTCCTCCCGCAGCAGGCCGAGCAGCAGGTGCTCCGTCCCCACGTAGGAGTGGTTCAGCTCGCGCGCTTCCGACATCGCCAGCTCGAGCACCTTCTTCGCCCGCGAGGTGTAAGGCAGGTCCTGCCCGCTCGCGCCCGCCGCTTTCCCCTTCTTGACCGTGTCCTCGATCTTCTGCTGGATCTCCTCGGGGCTCGCGCTCAGGTTCACCAGCACCGCCGCAGCCACGCCCTCTCCCTCGCGGATCAGCCCGAGGAGGATGTGCTCGGTCCCCACGTACTCGTGGTGCAGCCGCGCCGCCTCGTCGCGGGCCATCTGCAGCACTTTCCGGACACGGTCGGTGAAGTTGTAGCCGTTCATCCTCTCATCCTTGCCAAGGGCGCCAGCGCCCTCACGCGCGCCGGCCTGCTTCCTCGTCCAGCACCCGCCGCACGTAAGCCGCCCGAGCGGCGCGCGCATCGGTATCGCCCGGCACACGCGTCTCGTACGCCGCCAGGTGGGCGGGCTGCGTGAAGATCAGCAGCTTGTTGAGCGTGTATACACCGACGCCGGGGATCAGGTTCAGCCCGACGCCGAGCCGCACGCCCGAAAGGAGGTTCATCGCCTCCTCGAACGACAAGCTGCGCGCGTGGCGCAACAGCCCGTACGCCCGCCAGACCTTGTCCTCGATGATCGTCGGCGCGTCGCGCAGCAGCACCTGCCGCGCCTGCTCCTCGTACGTCACGACCTGCCGGACGATCTTCCCGAGGTGGTCGAGCAACTCCTCCTCGGACTTCCCCAGCGTCGTCTGGTTCGACAGCTGGAAGAAGTTGCCCACGACTTCACTGCCCTCGCCGTAGAGCCCGCGGAAGGTCAGCCCCACCTGAGTGAGGCCCTGCAGCACCTTGGCGATCTCCTTGGTGAGCACCAGGCCGGGCAGGTGGATCAGGACCGAGGCGCGCAGGCCCGTGCCCGCATTCGTCGGACACGCCGTAAGATAGCCGAACTCCGAGTGGAAGGCGAAGGGAATCGCGCCGCCGAGCGAGGCGTCGAGCCGCTCCAACTCGGCGTACGCCGGACCCAGCGCCAACCCGGAATGGAGGGTCTGGAGGCGGAGGTGGTCCTCCTCGTTGACCATCACGCCCGTCGAGCCCGACAGGTACACCGCCGAGCCGCTCCCGCCCTCGCGCTCGGAGGGGGCCGCAGTCAGCTCACGCGAGGCCAGGTGGCGCTCGTGCAGCAGAAGCCGGTCGTCCGGCGCGAGATCGTCGAGCAGGAAGCGGACGCTCCCCCGGCCGAAGGGCGACCCGCGCCACGCCGCGTCCACGAGGTCCAGCACCCTCGCACGGTCCGGCGGCCCCGCCCGCGAGGTGAAGGCCACCCCATTCACATTGCGGGCCAGCCGGACGCGCGTGGACAGCACCACGTTGGCCTGCGGCCCGCTGCCGTCGAGCCACGACAGTCCGCCATCCGGGACCAGCGCGAGGTCGATCACTCGAGTCCCCGGATCGCGTCGCGCAGTTGCGCCGCGAGCTCGAAGTCCTCCGCCGCCACCGCGCGCCGCAGCTGCTCCTGCAGTTCGGTGAGCCGCCGCACGGGCCCGGCCGACGGCGCGCCGTAGCGCTCTCCCTCGTGCTGGGTGTTGCCGTGCAGGCGGCGCAGCAGGTCCCGGAGGTGCCCCTCGAAGGTGTCGTAGCAGCGCGCGCAGCCGAGCCGGCCCGTCTGCCGGAAGTCGGCCAGCGCCGCGCCACACCCGGGGCACGACGCCGCGGCTTCCGCGGCGGCCCCGCCGGCCACCGCGCTCTTGCCGAGCGACGCCAGGAAGTCGCCGAGCGGGAACTTCGCCACCTGGGCGCCCATCTCGACGCCCTTCTCCGCCGCGCACCGCTCGCACAGGTGCAGCGTCGTGATCGTGTTGTCCACGATCTGCGTCAGGTGGACGACCGCCTCCCGCTCGCCGCAGGTGTCGCAGAGGGTCACGGCAGGGCCTCCACTTCCGCCACCGGCGCAAGCCGTCCGTCCTCCAGGAGCAGCATCCTGTCGGCCCGGCGGGCCAGCTGGCGGTTGTGCGTCACCAGCACCACCGACGTCTGCCGCTCCCGGGCCAGGCGGAAGAGCAGGTCCGCGACCATCGCTCCGTTGCCGTGGTCGAGGTTCCCGGTCGGCTCGTCGGCCAGGAGCATCGCCGGCTCGTGGACCAGCGCCCTGGCCACCGCGCAGCGCTGCTGCTCGCCGCCGGAGAGGGCCGCCGGCCGGTGCGTCATCCGGTCACCCAGGCCCACGGCCGCGAGGACCTCGCTCGCGCGAGCGCGGGCGCGCGCCGGCTCCCACCCGGCGATCCGCAGCGGCATCAAGACGTTCTCGAGCGCGCTGAACTCCCGCAGCAGGTGGTGGAACTGGAAGACGAAGCCCAGCTTCCGCGCCCGGAGCGCGGCCAGGGCGTCCCCATCGAGCGTCCCGTACGAGACGCCGTCGACCACGATCTCGCCCGCGGTCGGCCGGTCCAGCCCGCCGAGCAGGTGGAGCAGCGTGCTCTTGCCCGACCCGCTCGCCCCCGCGACGGCGATCACCTCGCCGCGCGCGAGGTCGAGGTCCGCGCCCGTCAGCACGTCCAGCCAGCCGACGTCGCCCGAGCGGAACCGCCGCCGCAGCCCCCGGACTTCGAGCAGGCCGCTCATTCGTACCGGATCGCGTCCACCGGCTCGAGGCGCGCGGCCTGTGTCGCCGGGTACACTGTCGCGAGCGCCGCGATGAGCAGGCTCGCCCCGACGATCCACACCACGTCGGTGACCGCGAGGTCGACCGGCACGTGATCGATGAAGTAGACCGTCGGATTGATCGCGATGAGCCGGTACCGCTCCAGCGCGAGCCCGACCGCGACGCCGGACACCGCTCCGATCGCCGTGCCCACGATGCCGACGGTCACGCCCTGCGCGACGAAGACGAGGAGGATCTGCCGCGCCGACATCCCCATCGCCCGCAGGATGCCGATCTCCTTCGTCCGGTCGTGCACCGCCATCGTGAGCGTGCTCACGATGTTGAACGCCGCCACCAGCACGATGAGCGCCAGGATGACCGCCATCGCCAGCTTCTCGAGCTTGAGCGCCGAGAAGAGCGAGGCGTTCTGCGCCTTCCAGTCGAGCGCGCGGTACGGGAAGCCGAGGCGCTCCTCGATGGTCTTCCCCACCGCGTCGGCGCGCCACGGGTCCCTCACCCGCACCTCGACGCCCGTCACCGAGGTGTCGAGACCGGCGTAGCGCTGCGCCACCGCGCGCGCCATTACCACATACGTGTTGTCGTACTCGTACATCCCCGTCTCGAACAGGCCGGTGACCTCGAAGCGCCAGTAGCGCGGAACGAAGGCCCCGACCGCCGCGTTGAACGATGAGCCCGCCGGTGAGATGACCGTCACCACCGTGCCAGGGTAGGCGCTGAGGCGGTCGGCGAGCCGCCGGCCAAGGACCACTCCACCGTCCACACCGGCGGCCCGGGTGGCGAAGCGCAGGTCGCCCGCGGTGAAGGAGCGGGCCAGGCCCGTGACGGCCACCCGCCCCGTGTCCGGCTCCAGCCCGACGACCGCCACGCCCTCGGCGTAGTCGTGCCCCGCGGAAACCATCCCCTGCGAGAGCACGAACGGCGCGGCGGCCACCACGCCGGGCGTCCCCCGCACCTCCTCGAGCACGCGTCGCCAGTCGTCCACCCGCAGTCCCTCGCCGTAGGTCAGCACGCGCAGGTGCGGGTTGGCGACGAGGATCTTCTCGCGCAGGTCCTTCTGCAGGCCACTCATCACTCCGATCACGACGATGAGCGCCGCGACGCCCAGCGCCACCCCACCGGTGGCGATGAACGTGATCAGCGAGACGAACCGCGAGGTCCGCCGGCTGCGCAGGTAGCGCGAGGCGATCCACCATTCCACTCGGTTCACGCGGGACGGAGCGCCGGAAAGAGGACGACGTCGCGGATCGAGCGCTCGCCAGTCACCAGCATCGTCAGGCGGTCGATGCCGAGACCGAGGCCGCCCGTGGGCGGCATCCCGTACTCGAGGGCGCGGAGGAAGTCCTCGTCGAGCGACTGGGCCTCGTCGTCGCCGGCCGCGCGCAGCGCCGCCTGCGCCACAAAGCGTGCCCGCTGGTCGTCGGGGTCGTTCAGCTCCGAGAAGGCGTTGGCCAGCTCCGAGCCGCCGATGAACAGCTCGAACCGTTCCGCGAGCGCCGGGTCGCCGCGCTTGGGCTTGGCGAGCGGCGAGAGCTCTATGGGGTAGTCGACGATGAAGATCGGCGCCTGGAGGTGCGGCTCGACCGCGAGCTTGAAGAGCTGGTCGATGAGGCGGCCGCGCCCCGCGCGCTCCTCGGGCTCCGCGCCCCGCGCCGTGATCGCCAGCCGCAGGCGCCCCTCGTCCGCCGACCGGAGGTCCACACCGCTGTGCTCAGCGAGCAGCTCGAGGAACGGCGCCCGGCGCCACGGCGGCGCGAGCTCCAGCGGCTCGCCGCACACCGAGGCCGTGAGGCCACCGGTGACGACGCGCATTACCTCCCGGACCAGGTCCTCCGTCAGCTGCAGGATGTCGCCGTAGTCGGCGTACGCCTGATAGCACTCAAGCATCGTGAACTCGGGGTTGTGCAGCCGGTCCATCCCCTCGTTCCGGAAGTCCTTGCCGATCTCGTACACCCGTTCGAGACCGCCCACGATGAGCCGCTTGAGATACAGCTCGTCGGCGATCCGCAGGTAGAAGTCGGCGTCGAGCGCGTGGTAGCGCGTGTGGAACGGGCGCGCGGACGCGCCGCCGTAGAGCGGCTGCAGGATCGGCGTCTCGACCTCGAGGAACCCCCGCGCGTCGAGGAACGCCCGCACCGCGCGCACCACCGCCGCGCGCTTCACGAACGTCTCCCGCCCCTCGGCGTGCACCGCGAGGTCGGCGTAGCGCTGGCGATAGCGCAGCTCGGTGTCGGAGAGCTCCGAGAAGTGCTCGACCGAGCCGTCGTCCTTCGCGGCCGTCTTGCCCAGCGGCAACGGCCGCAGCGCCTTGGCGAGCAGCTCGAGCCGCTCCACCCGCACCGTCACCTCGCCGGTGCGCGTGCGGAAGAGCGGGCCGCTCACGCCGACGTGGTCGCCGAGGTCCAGCAGCCCGACCACCGCGTAGGAGTCCTCGCCCAGCTGGTCGAGCCGGAAGTAGAGCTGGAGCCGCCCCGACAGGTCCTCGAGGTGCGCGAACGTGGTCTTCCCGTGGCCGCGCAACGCAACGAGTCGCCCGGCGAGGGCGACCGCCGGGCCGTCGGCACCATCGTGGTACGCCGCGGCGGCCTCCCCCGCGGTGTGCGTGCGCTCGAACCGGTACGCGAAGGGCGGCACGCCCCGGGCCCGCAGGACCTCGAGCTTCTCGCGCCGCGCCATCTCGACGAACGACCGCTCCGGAGGCCCGCTCACCGCGCGACCCCCCCGAACTTCTTGAGATACGCCTCGATGAACGCATCGAGGTCGCCGTTCATCACCCGCTGAACGTCGCCCACCTTCAGCTCCGTCCGGTGGTCGTTCACCATCGTGTAGGGCTGGAACACGTACGACCGGATCTGGTTGCCCCAGGAGTTGTCGGTCTTGGTGGCCTCCAGCACCTGCCGCTTCTTCTCCTGTTCGTCGAGCGCGCGCTGGTAGAGCGCCGCCTTCAGCATCTTGAGCGCCGTCGCCTTGTTCTTGTGCTGCGAGCGCTCCTGCTGGCACGACACCACGATGCCCGTCGGGATGTGGGTCATCCGCACCGCCGACGACGTCTTGTTGACGTGCTGCCCGCCGGCGCCCGAGGCGCGGAAGACGTCCATCCTGATGTCCTCGTCGCGGACCTCGATCTCGATCGTGTCGTCGACGACGGGATAGACGAACACCGACGCGAAGCTCGTGTGCCGGCGCGCCTGAGAATCGAATGGCGAGATCCGCACCAGCCGGTGCACGCCCTTCTCCGCCTTGAGGAAGCCGTAGGCGTACTGGCCGGCGATCTCGAGCGAGACGGACTTGAGGCCCGCCTCCTCGCCCGCCAGAAGGTCGAGGACGCTGACGGCGAGGCCGCGGCGCTCCGCCCAGCGGGTGTACATCCGCATCAGCATCTCGGCCCAGTCCTGCGACTCGGTGCCTCCGGCGCCCGGATGGATGGTCAGCAGCGCATCGAGCGCGTCCTCCGGGCCCTGGAGCATCGTGCGCAGGCTGAGCTGCTCGACCGGCTGGCGCAGCGACTCCACTTCCGCTGCCAGCTCGCCCTCGATCCCCTCGTCGGATTCGTGCTCGAGCAGCTCCGCCAGCTCGACGGCGTGGTCGAGCCGCGCGCGCAGGTCCGTGAAGGGCTGGACCCAGCGCTTCAGCGTCTTCACTTCCTCGACGGTGTGGCGGGCGGTGTCGGCTCTGTCCCAGAAACCCGGTTCGGACATCGCCGTCTCGAGCGCGGTGAGTTTGGCTACCTTGACGTCCAGGTCAAAGATAGCCTCGGAGTTCGGTGAGACGGCGATCGAGATCGCGCAGGCTGTCCCGCACTTCTGTGGCGACCATCAGGCGGCTCCCCGGTAACGAGTAAGATGTGAAAAGCTAAGAGCTTACGGCCTCGATCGCCAGTGGCGCCTGAGGTCGCGGGGACCGGATCGCGCGCTCTGCCGCTACGGCTTTGCGCGCCAGTAGTGGCGGGGTTCGTTCCCGTGGAGGAAACGCTTCAGCTTCTCCCGGTGGCGGACCAAGATGAACAGGCAGCACGGCAGCATGGCGAAGGCGAAACCCCAGCCCGCGAGGAAGCCGATGGCCGGCGATACCAGCAGCGTCGCCGCCAGCGTTCCCACCACGATATAGCCGCTGACGACGTACCCGATGCCCCAGAGGACCCCCCAGACGGGCACGGCAATCGGAGTGATGAGCGAGAGAGCGCCCGCGGCCGTGGCGAGGCCCTTGCCTCCGCGACCGCGCAGCCACACCGGCCAGTTGTGACCGGCGACGGCCGCCGCCGCCAGAGAGGCCTGCAGGTAGGTGCTCGCGCCCGACCCGGCGATCATCACCGCCAACGCGCCCTTGAGCACGTCGAGGACCAGCACCGCCCAGCCGACCCATCCGGCACCCGTGGCCCGGAACGCGTTGAGGGCACCGACGGAGCCGCTCTCCAGCGAGCGGACGTCGGTGCCCCGGACCCAGCGAACCAGCAGGTACGCGCTCGGGAACGACCCGATGACGTAGGCGGCCACGAGGAGCAGCGCGGACCGGATCAATAGATCTTCTGCCCTCCGGCGAGGATCTCGTTCAGCGCGTCCTGGAAGAACGTCGTGGAGCCCGCCAGCTTCTCGCCCACCTGGAGCAAGTACTCCTCGTAGCTCTTCTTCACTTCCTCGCGGAAGATGTCCTTAAGCGTCCCGTCCTTGAGTCCCTGCGCGCGCTTCGCCGGGTGGTACGAGACCATGTCCGAGACGAGGGCTCGCGCGAGGCGCTGCGCCTTGGTGACCGGGTCCTTCTGCAGGAACGGGTTGATCACCCGCGTCGTCGCGCCGGGCGCCGGGGGCAGCGCGATCGGCGGCGGAGCCGCAGGCCGGGGCGCGATAGGCGTCGTGACGATGGTTGCCGCGGCAGGCGGCACGACCGGAGCCGCAGGCGACACGACCGGAACCACCGGCGGAGCGACCGGAGCCGCGGCCTGAGGCGCGAGGGGGCGCGTAAGCCGAAGCGGCGCGGCGGGGCGCGGCGGCATCGCCAGAGCCGGGGCGCTTGGCGCTGGCGGGCCAAGGCGTGCGAAGGGCGGCGCCGTAGGCGGTGCGATCGACGGCCGAGCCGCAGCCGGGAAGCTCGGCACCGCCGGCGGTGCCACGGGTGCTGCCGGTAGAGGCTCCGCCACGGGCGGCGGAGCGATCGTGAGCGGCGCCATCGGCGACGTCGGCTCGGGCGGCGGGACCATCACCGGTGGCGGCGTGACGGCGGCGGGCGGCGGCGGCGGTGCCAGGGCGGCGACGGCCGGGGCCGGAGCGGGTACTGTCTCGACGGCGCCGACCGCGAAGACACCGCGGCACACCGAGCAGCGCGCGCGCACCCCTCCGGCGGGGACCTTCGCCGGGTCCACGCGGAAGACGGTCGAACAGGTCGGACAGGTCACGTTCATGCGTCAGTCGCCCTCGTCACGCCCATGCTCCTGGCGGCGGTCCACCACGAAGACCGATCCGGGCAGCGTCTTGGCGTAGCTCTTCATCTCGGTTGCCAGCTCGCTCACCTGCGCCGGGTGCGTGAACCGGCGCCGCTCGTTGGTCACGACGCCGATGGAGAGCGTCATGAAGGGGACTTTGTGCAACTGGCCGCGGCGGTCCTTCCCGAAGAAGTAGCCGGCGCGGCTGTCCTGCTCCGAGTACTGGAACGGAATCAGGATGTCGAACACGCTGAGGATCTCGCTCGCGCACGGCGCTACCATGTCGAGCGGCATCACGAGGATGAAGTCGTCACCGCCGATATGGCCCACGAAGCCGCTCGCACCGCAGAGCCCCTTCGTCACGTCGTGCAGGATCCGCGACAACAGGAAGATGACACGGTCCCCGTCGTTGTAAGAGTACCGGTCGTTGTACTCCTTGAAGTTGTCGAGGTCGGCATAGCACACCGCGAACAGTGAGCCAGACTCCATTCGCCGCTTGATCTGGCGCTCGATCTCGCTGGTGCCCGGCAGGCGCGTCGAGGGATGCACGCTGACATCGCGCTCCGTGCGCGTCAGCAGCACGTCGAGCCGCGCCCGCTGCTCCTCGGCGTCGAAGATCGGGGAGATGACTTCGTCGGCCCCCGCCCGAAACGCCGCGTGCACCTCGGCATCGGCGTGGCCGCCGTACAGGAAGGCGACCGGGACGATGGCGCTGTAGGGGTCGGCCTTGAGCGAACGGCACAGCTCGAGCCCCTCCGCGGAGCCGCCGCCGTCCACGAGGACCATCGCCGGCAGGGACCGCAGCGCCATCGCCACGATCTGGGCAGCATCGGCCACGACGGCGACCGGGAAGCCCTTTGCCGCGATCCAGGACGCGACCAGCACAGGCGGGGGGTGGGATCTCGGGCTGAAGAAGATGATGCTTGGCCGGGTCCGCACCGTTCCCCTCACGCAACGTGTGAAACAGGAAAAACTTAGCGCTCGCCCGGAGAGGCGTCAAATGAAGAAGGCGGCAATCCCCAGTATTCCGTAGAGTCCCACGAGCTGGACGCCCTCGAACCAGGTCGATTCCCCGTCGAGCGCGACGACCGCCACTGCGAGGCTCGCAAGGCCGAGGGCAGCCACTTCGAACGTGCTGAAGGCGAAGTCCATCCGCTGGCCGAACAGGTGGCCGAGCCCGACCAGGACGGGGGCGACGAAGAGCGCCACCTGGGCGGACGAGCCCGCGGCGATCTGGAAGGCGAGGTCCATCTGCCCCTTGCGGGCCACCACCACCGCCGTGGCGTGCTCCGCGGCGTTCCCGATCACCGGCACGAGGAACAACCCGACGAAGGTCTGTGACAGTCCGAGGGCTTCGCTCGCTTCCGTCGTCACGCCGACCAGCACCTCCGACAGCCACGCCACCAGCGCCGTCGCGGCCGCGAGCACGGCCACGGCGCGGCTCACAGTCCATCGGTGCCCGCTCACCGCGGGGGCCGACAGCAACGCGCGGTGAGTCTTCAGGGTGAAGAGGAGGCTGCATCCGTACGTGGCGAGGAGCACGAGCGCGACGCCGTCGGAGAGGCGCACCAGCACAGCCGGATCGGGGTTCGGGTGCGCGAGGGCGAAGAGCGCCGGCGCGGCGAACCCGGCGAGAGCGAGCACCATCATCCCCACCGACGCGCCCGCCGCCGTGGCGCTGAACGCGACCTTCGGCACGCGCCAGCTGCCCACGACGATGGCGAAGCCGAGGATGAGGAGGAGGTTGCCGAGCACCGAGCCGACCAGCGACGCCTTCACGAGCCCGATGAGCCCGGCTCGCAGGGCGAAGAGAGTGATGATCAGCTCGGCAGCGTTGCCGAACGTCGCGTTGAGGAGGCCGCCGACCGCCGGGCCGCTGCGCGCAGCCAGGGCCTCCGTCGCCTCGCCCATCAGCCCCGCGAGCGGCACGATTCCGAGCCCGCAGGCGGCGAACACTAGCACGGGCGGCGCGTGCACCGCGTGGAGCGCGAGCGCCGCGGGCACCGCGGCGAGCATCGTCCACGCCAACGGGCCGAGACCTAGAATCCGGCGTGCCATACGAGATGCACCGTCCCGGCGGCCGAAGCGGGCTGCAGCCGCGGGAGGATGCCGTTGCGGCCGACGCGCACCGCGATGAATGCGTCCACGGCGCTCACGAGGTGATTGAGCAGCACCGCGCCGAGGTAGTTGGTCGCGGCCCGATACGCCTCGTCGGAGGCGCGGATGGAAGCGCGGTAGATGTCCTGCTCGAGGCGGGCGTCACGCCAGCTCCACCGGAACGGACCAGTGATGGCGCGCTGCACATAGAAGTCCAGCGCGGCGCGGTAGGGCGCCGAGGTGTGCGCGGGCACGGAGTCGGGATTCTCGAAGAACGTCTCTTGCGCGAGACGCCAGAGGGACCCGTTGTAGGTGCTGATGTCGCTCTGGGGGACCAGGTCCGGGCCGGGATCCTCGTCGAACACGCCGCTCTCGACGTACTTCCCCATCTCCTCGTAGTACGAGAACGGTCCCTCACGCTCGTCCGTCCCGAAGCGCCGCCGGGCGACCTGGTACGAGAGGTCGCGGTAGTAGCTGCGCTCGCTCCGGCTGTCCCGCGAGAGAGCGACGGCGCGCGCGACAAGCCACACCTCCGTCGCGAGGTAGACCACTCCGCGCGGTTGGCCGCCGAGCAACTGTCCCGTGCCCGGGACGATGAGCGACGCGAGCGGCCGCACCCACGGACGGCGGTGGAGCGGCACCGCGACGTCGGGTGCCACAAGGGACACCGGCACCCGCGGTTCCCGCTCGCCCTGCCCCTTCGCCGGCGCCGCGGCGAGGCACACGCACACCGCCAGGAAGAGCGGCCGCCGCACGCTAGAACGCAGCGCGGAAGGAGACGTGGAACGGCTCCTTCTCGCCGAGGTCGTCGTTGGCGAAGAAGACCCGCGCGAGATCCACCGACAACTGGCCGAGCTTCATCCCGAGCCCGATGCTGGGGCCCTTTGCCTCGGAATCGGTGAAGGCGTAGCCACCGCGCAGCCGGATGAGTTCCCCGACGCCCGACTCGACGCCTACGAGCATCACGGGTGAGAAGGGGCCGCGGCCGACCACTCCCTGGACGTCGGTAAGGACCCGCACGTCGAGGCCCTCGCCACTCGTGCCGGGGACGGGCCGCACGACCTCGTACGCGACACCCACGCTGAGCCGCGTCGGCAGTGGGTCGGCCTGCGCGCTGTTCTCGACCTGGAGGGGAAAGCCGAGGTTGCGCAGGCTGATCCCCACCACGACAGGGGCGGTGCTCGCCACGTAGCGGACCCCCACATCCACCGCGTGAGTGGTACCCGTCGCCGCCGGGACGCCGCTGCAGTCGCCGGCGCAGTCCACGCGAAACTGCACCAGCTTGTACGTCACGCCGACGGCTACGCCCGCGCCGAGGTCGGTCGCGTAGCTGAGCGCGAGCGCCACGTTGCGCGGCGTGATCCGGCCAATGGGCAGGGGGCTGCCGCCCGGCGGCGTGAGATCGAGGTCGCCGTAGTCCACGAGGTAGGCGGCAAGCGCCACGGTGCCCAGCCGCGGGGAGTGCCCGGCGATGGCGATCGCGTCGCCGGTGCCGAAGAAGGCGTTGAAGTGGTGGACCGCGAACTCGCCGCGCGGGACGGCAGCGAGACCGGCGGGATTCCAGAAGATGGACTCCGTGGTGCCGCCCTCGGCGGCCGCTGCCTGCCCGAGCGCCGTGGCGCGTGCGCCCACGGGCAGGAGGAGGAACTCGGCGCCCTGCGGCCGGCTGATGCCCTGGGCCCGCAGGGTACGCGCCATCCCGCCGCCGCAGGAGGCCGCGCCGGCGAAGGAGAGGAGAAGAAGACCGGCCCTAGAGCGGCTTCGCCTCATCGATGAGCATGATGGGGATGCCGTCGTCCACCGCGTAGCGCAGGCGGCACGCGTGACAGACCAGCTCCTCGGCGGGGTCGGTCTGGTAGGCGAGGTCGCCCTTGCACTTGGGGCAGACCAGGATCTCCAGCAGGTCCTTGGGCAGGGTCATCGGTCGGGCTCCAGCGGCACCGCAAGGCCGAGGCGCGCGAGCACGGCAGGGTCGCGCCGCCAGTGCGGCCAGACGGTCACCCACAGGTCGAGGTACACGCGGCGTCCGAGGAATGCCGCGATCCGCTCGCGCGCCGCCGTGCCGATCGCGCGGATGGTGCGGCCCCCCTTGCCGAGGACGATGGGCTTCTGGCTGTCGCGCTCGACGGCAAGGGTGGCCCGAATATACACCGGCTCCTCGTGCTCCCGGAATTCCTCGATCTCCACCGCGACGCTGTACGGCAGCTCCTGCTCGAGCGCCGCGTACACGGCCTCGCGCACGAACTCCGCCGCGAAGAAGCGGAGCGGCTGCGTGCCGATGTCGTCGGCGTCGTACAGGAAGGGGCCCTCGGGGAGGGCGCCACGGATCGCGGCGAGCAGTGCCGGCAGGCCCTCGCCCGTCTCCGCGGAAACGACGAACGCCCCAGGCTCGACGGCGATCCGCCGGTCCACCGCCACTGCGTCAGCCTTCGTATACGCGACGAGCACGGCGGCGCGCAGCGGGCCCGCGATCTCGGCGAGGCGTGGCGCGGGCGCTTCGGCGAGCGGGTGCACGTGCACCACGACATCCGCGTCGCGGAGGGCCTCGAGGGCCGCGCTCCGCATCCCGCGCTGCAGCGCGTAGCCCGGCTCCATGAGACCAGCCGGATCCACAAAGATGATCTGGGAACCCGAATCGGTGAGGAGGCCGCGCACGGGCACGCGCGTCGTCTGCGGCTTCGAGGAAACGGCGGCCAGCGGCTCCCCGACGAGAGAGTTGAGGAGGGTGGACTTGCCGGCGTTGGGCCGGCCGGCCAGCGCGACGATGCCGCAGCGGGACATGATACAAGTATACAGGTGGGCGGACGCCAGGACGCCTGGGGAGGGCGGAACCCGCCTCTCCCGGGCGTCTGCGCACTGGAAGACACGAAGCCCGCACCGGTGTCCTGGTGCGGGCTTCTTTGGGAATGGCTGGCGGCGGTCTACTCTCCCACAAACGTCCGTCTGCAGTACCATCGACGCTGCCGGGCTTAACTTCCGTGTTCGGGATGGGAACGGGTGTGGCCCCGGCGCGCAAGTCGCCAGCCAAATCGGAGACTGAAACAAGGTGACGCGGTGTCTCTGGATTCACACTTCGATAGGCACTCTCGGGGAGAGATCAAGCCTCACGGGCGATTAGTACGGCTCGGCTGACACGCTTACGCGCCTGTACACCTGCCGCCTATCAACCTGGTAGTCTCCCAGGGCCCTTGAGGGAGCTTGCGCTCCGGGAGCATTCATCTTGGGGAAGGCTTCCCACTTAGATGCGTTCAGCGGTTATCCCGTCCCGACATCGCTACCCGGCGTTGCCCCTGGCGGGACAGTCGGTACACGAGCGGTCGGTTCGACCCGGTCCTCTCGTACTAAGGTCGACACCCCTCAATGCTCCTACGCCCACGACGGATACAGACCGAACTGTCTCACGACGTTCTGAACCCAGCTCATGTACCACTTTAACCGGCGAACAGCCGGACCCTTGGGACCTTCTC